>OIEQ01000039.1_pt1 | contig 145214 bp, 134 predicted proteins | sample 1581841 | NCBI WGS metagenome assembly OIEQ01 (sample SAMN03281020, study PRJEB24777) | human gut metagenome | isolation source: fecal sample PR170 from 1 month old male Malay infant, vaginal delivered... | place: Singapore | collected 2005-12-29
CCGGCCCATTCTTCGATAACCGAGTCATAACCAGCAACAGCCGAGATACCGCCCCAACCCTGCTCGTACTTCACACCACCAATTACGTGTGGCATGTAGTCATTGATGCGGTAGTCGTGCGACAAGCCATCGTTGTCGGATTCGGATTCGCCCTGTTCAGCAGCGATGATCGCCGAGAAACCGTTACCAGCTGTGAATGTGTAGCTGATCTGGTTGGACGTGCCGGACTGATAGTTGATCACGTCGTCGTTGATGACGTCGCCGGCATAACCGGTCCACGAACCGAACAGTTCGTCAGCAACACCAACGCGGAAACCACCGAGTTCGATGAATGCCTGAGGAATGGAGCTGGCGTTGGAACCGTTCCTATAGTTGAAACGTGTTTCAATGTACGAACGCAGTGTGCCGAGTTCGGTTTCCGAACGGGCGTCAAAGCGGATCGTTGCACGTGTCAGCTTGTCGTATGTGCCGTCGCCGTTAGGATCGCTGCCCTGGTTGACGTGGCCGCCGGTGTATACGTTGTCGCCGCCCTTGGCGTCGTAACGCAGATAGCCGCCGATCTTCAGGCAGGTCTCGGTTCCGGGAATGTAGAAGAAGCCCTTGCCGTATGCATCGCAAACGCGAACATATTCGACAGCTTCTGGCTCAGCGACGACAACTGCATCGGCAGCGCGTGCGCCAGTTACTGCAACGAGGGCTGCAGCGGAGCCGAGTAGAAGGCTCTTGATGTTCATTTCTGACCTCCAGTCAAAGTTAAAAATGGGTCTGGGCATTCCAATTTGGCTGAAGGACAACCTTGTCCCCATCCCCTAAGTCCTAGAAGAAATGCGATCAACGCCGTTCCTCTGCGACCGAACATACTCGCCCTCTCGGGGGTTTCAACCATGAATGTCGGCATCCACACCTCGCGGCCCCTCTATGCCTTATCCCTGTTGCACAAATGACACGAAAACGTCGCGACCCCGGCGAAATCTTTACCACTCATTAATATAGGTAACCGGATTTTCATCAATTTCTCTGCATCGATGGCGGAAACGGAACGGTGTTTTGACTCGAAATCGGGCATGCATCACCGGCATATTTGCAGTGTATGCATCGAATCAAATGCGGCACGTACTGATTCTGACGGGTGGTTTGCCATGACTTATTTCTATCTCTTTGTAGCCATAATTTTCGAGGTGGCGGCCACGTCGGCGCTCAAGCAAGCGGATGGTTTTACAAAGCTTTGGCCGTCGCTGATCTGTTTGGCCGGTTATGCGGCGGCTTTCTATTTCCTGTCCATACTGGTCAAGACGATGCCCGTCGGGATCGTTTATGCCATCTGGTCCGGCGCCGGGATCGTGCTCATCGCGGCCATCGGCTGGTTCTGGTTCAAGCAGCCGCTCGACATGCCGGCAATCATCGGCCTTTCGCTGATTATCGCCGGTGTTCTCATCGTCAACCTGTTCTCGGGAACCGTGGGACACTAGAGCCTTTCCCGCCGGCAAAAACCCGTTGAATCGCCTGGCCTTCCGTCAAACTTTGACTGGAGGTCAGAAATGAACATCAAGAGCCTTCTACTCGGCTCCGCTGCAGCCCTCGTTGCAGTCACTGGCGCACGCGCTGCCGATGCAGTTGTCGTCGCCGAACCGGAAGCTGTCGAATATGTTCGCGTTTGCGACGCATACGGCAAGGGCTTCTTCTACATCCCCGGCACCGAGACATGCCTGAAAGTCAGCGGCTATGTCCGCAACACGCTGCAGGGCGGTGATGATGCCTACAAAGGCGTGAAGCGCGGCGAATGGGACGACGGCAGCCGTGCGGATTTGCGTTTCGATGCCCGTTCGGACACGGAACTCGGAACCCTGAAGTCCTATGCGGAACTTCGTTTCAACTACAGGAACGGTGCAAATGCTGAGACAGTTGATCTGAATGAAGCCACGATATCGCTCGGCGGCTTTCTCGCCGGGATAGCGGATTCCCAGTTCACATCCTGGACTGATTATCTTGGCGACATCATCAGCGACGACGTGGTGGCTAACGGTTCGTACAGCACCAACCAGATCAGCTACACCTTCGCCGGGGGCAACGGCTTCTCGGCCACTCTTGGCCTTGAGCAGGGAGCCGGCGACTTCGCAATCGGTGATTACACACCACACATCGTTGCGGGCGCGAAGATCGCCCAAGGATGGGGCAGTGTTTCTGTGGTCGGCGGATATGATTCGGTCATCGAAGAATGGGCTGGTAAGGTTCGTTTGGACGTCAAATTCACCGACACCCTCTCTGCATGGGTGATGGGTGGCTACAAATCTGACGGCACGAAACCGGGTTATTTCGGCACGTGGAAAGGTGACTATGCCGTTTGGGGTGGCGCCGCTTACCAAGCTTCAGACAAAGCAAAGCTCAACGTCCAAATCGCCTACGAAGACGGCGGCAAATATGCGGCGGCTCTGAATGTCGGCTATGAGCTGGTGCCGGGCTTCAAGATTACACCTGAAGTCAACTACACGCATTTCACGGAAGATTATAAGGACGCCAAGAAGAGCGATGCGTTCCAGGGTATCCTGCGTTTCCAGCGTAATTTCTAAGCAATCGTCAAGTTGAGATCACGACCCAGCGCCGGAATTTACCGGCGCTGGATTTTCCCAAATTCATTTTCACCAATCCATTTTCAGCGCCCGTCAGCACGGCGCACAGACATTTAGCAGGAAAGGAAAGCAAAGCGGTCGCGGACCGAGGAGATTTGGAAATGTCGAGGCAATATCGCTGGGAACGGACTGTTGAGGGTGCTGTGCAAGGCTTCCTCGAACGGGATAGTATTATCCTAAAGTGCTATTCCCCACCCGATTGTGCTTTTCAGAAAGACGATTACAACTCGTTGCATATTTCATTTATGCATATTTTTCTGATTTAGAGCGTGATCCCTATGACAATTTCATCGATGGGTGCCAAACAGGCAGACACGGACTTCCCGGTTCGATTTCAGTACAACGTCACCTACGCGGCGGCGGACCGTACCGGCAATCGCGTTGTCAGGGACCATTCACTGGATGAGCTGACAGCGCGCTATATCGGGATTCTCTGGGACGACGGTTCGCACAAGGGCAATGTCAAATCCTTCCTGGGCGAGACCAGCGAGATTCTGGCCGGCAACCGGTTCAGTGTCTTCACCCAGGACATGCTCGATTCGGTGATCGGCACGCTCCGCGAGCGCGGCAACAGCAATGCAACCATCAACCGCAAAATGGCTGCTTTGAGCAAATTGCTTCGGAAAGCTTACAAGATGGGCGATATTTACAGCCTGCCCGAGTTTCGGCGGCAAAAGGAAAGACAGGGCCGGATTCGCTTTCTCGAACTGGAGGAAGAGGCCCGCCTGTTCTCGGCCATTCGCGCCAAATGCGAAGACAGCTATCGTTTGAGCATCTTTCTCGTCGATACGGGGTGCCGGCTCGGCGAGGCGATCGGGTTGAACTGGAACGATCTGCAGGGAAGCCGCGCGACATTCTGGCTGACAAAATCCGGGCGCAGCCGGACGGTGCCTTTGACCCGGCGCGCTCATGACGTCACCCAGATTCCACGCGGGCGCTTGAAGGGTCCGTTTGCCATGCACGATCAGCCGCGCTTCCGTGCCATCTGGAATGAAGCCAAGGCCGAGGTCGGATTGGGGACAGACGATCAGGTCGTGCCGCATATTTTGCGCCATACCTGCGCATCGCGGCTGGTGCGCGGCGGCATCGATATCAGGCGCGTGCAGATCTGGCTCGGCCACCAGACGTTGCAGATGACCATGCGGTACGCGCATCTGGCAACGCATGATCTCGATCCCTGCGTTGTCGTGCTGGAGCAGAATTGACGACCGGCGCGGAAAAGCCGGATATCACTGCCGGTCCCAAGCGCTGGAAAGCTAGAGTGCTTGCACCCTGCACCGCGCCCGATCGGCGAACGGCCTCAGAAGCGATAACGGATACCGATCGTATTGGCGTTTGAACCTTCCCCCATATTGCCGAAGGTTTCGCCGGCACCGGAACGGTGATGCAATTGCCACGTCACTTCAAGGTTGGGCGCCCCGCCCCAGCGAAATGAAAGTTCCGGCCCGAGAAAGCCAAGGAAGGAAGCATCGCCATTATAGCGCAGTTCGCGTTCCTTCTCGATCTGGGTCTCGCCGGTCACCGCGCTGAAGCCGGCCGTGAATGCCGGGGAGATCACGACATTGCCGATAACGAGACCCTGGTGGCGCAGCCGGACGCCGGTCCAGATCTCGCCCGATGTGTCGTCGTCCTCACCGAACCGCAACGCGACGCCGACAACGCCGCCAAGTTGAAATCCTGATCCGAGATTGTAGACATCGCGCCCATAGGTGACGCCGACCAGATAATTCTTGGTGTAGTCCACATTGAAGAGATGGATGGCGCTGCCCGCGGTATCGCGTGCGAACGGTCCGCCCAGCAGCGTGACATCATTGCGCGTCGGCGCCTCTCCGGGCTGCAGGAAAGGATCCGTGGTGGCAAAATATATGAAGGGATGGGCCCTGCTGGCGGCCATTGCCTGACCGGAAGAAAACCCGAGAACTGCCGCGCTGACCAGCGCTCCAACACCAACCGAACGCCAAGATTTCATCTCTGCCCTCATGGTTCCTGAATAAGACGAGTCTGGCGCACACGATACAAAAAACGCGGGAAGAAGAAACACAAAATTAAACATAGGCATTTTGTTCTTGAAAATGCGTGGGGCTTGAATGGTTTGGCCGTGTCTGCCGCCCCGGAAACAGCCTCAACCCGGCGCATGGCGCCGGGTTGAGGCCTTTTGACTCATCGCTGTGATTCCCTCAGTTTCGCCTCAGGTTGGGATAATCTCCCCCTCAGCTTCTGATGGTATCAAGCGCACGTTGTCACCTTCGGGCAACGTGAGGCTCGGCAATTCATCCCCCGATGATCCCCCCCTGCCGGGCCTCATTTCCGGCTTTGTAACAGCGTCGGTCAAGTATACCCAACCTCGACATGTTCAAAATCACCGTGAATCAGCGTATATATTACGTCTCTCAAAAAAAATCACAAGACAAGAGGGCAAAACAAGATACAGGCAAGAATTGCGTGCCTGTGTCCGTAAAACTGCCAAGAAAAAATTATTCCACACGTCCGATAATACATGGGCTGTGCTGCGCCGCACTGTACCCATCAGGCATCGAAAAGACGCGCAGGCACTGACGCAGCCAGTGGCTGGCCGTCAACGGACAAAGCGGTTTCCGCCGGTGCATCGGCAGAGCGACGGTGCCGACCGCCGGCAGCAAAACTCCAGGTCTTGATTTCTCCATATCACGTAACATATAAAGTATCATGAAATTTGCAAACCGGTTGTCGGGCACAGTCCCTGCCCGGCGGATGTTCAAACCGATGCCATACCCGCTGGAGGCGCAAGCGCGATGACCCCATTTTCCGATCCGCAGGCCGTGGCGCGCTATGCCGAAGGCCCGACCCGTTTCGTGCCCGGCTTTGATGCCATGCAGCGCATGACCACGCTTCTGCTGGCCGAACGTGCCCCTGACGATGCCCGGGTGCTGGTTCTTGGCGCTGGCGGCGGGCTGGAATTGAAGATGTTCGCGCAGGCCCATCCGGGCTGGATCTTTGACGGCATCGATCCGTCCGCCGAGATGCTCCATCTGGCCGAACGGACACTGGGGCCGCTGGCAGCGCGGGCGCGGCTGCAGCAGGGCTATATCGGCGATGCGCCTGACGGCCCCTACGATGCGGCGACGTGCCTGCTGACCCAGCATTTCATGGATATGGATGAGCGGCGGCGTGCGGCAGCCGAAGTCAGGCGCCGCCTCAAGCCCGGCGCGCCTTTTGTCACCGCCCATCTCAGCATCCCGCAAGGCGATGGCGCGCGTGCAACCTGGCTGTCGCGCTACGCCGCCTTTGCGGTCGCGGCCGGGCTTGATCCTGAAAAGGCTGCGAACATGCAGCGGGCTGTCGACACGAAAACCCACATTCTTGCGCCCGAGCAGGACGAAGCGATCCTGATCGAGGCCGGTTTTGCGCGCGTCGAGCTGTTTTATGCGGCTTTCAGCTTTCGGGGCTGGGTCGCCCATGCCTGATGCCCGATCCGTATCGCGCATGGCGCGCCATTCCCGGATCGGATAGGCTGCACCGGGATGCGGGAGAACAAAGGGCGAGGGATGAAGTACCTGACTATTGCTGCTTGTACCCTGCTTGTCGCCGAAGGCGCTTTTTATGCGGCGACGTACAACGCCGTATACACGCAGCAGAAAGAACAAACGCAGCCAATGCGGGATGCCGAGAACGCATTTTATGACGCCGCCGGAGCAAAAGAGGGAGAAACCGAGAAGGTTCGCACCGTCTGCGAGAATTTTGCACGTGACCCGGCAATGAACGCCGAGCCGGTGAAAAGTTTTCTCAGCAAGTGCCGGCAGTTTGGCTTTCTGTAAAAACCTTCCAGACCCTCTTGTTGCCCCCTGCTCCGGCGAAAGCTCGCGGCGTGTCTGGCGTCAGTTTCGCGGCGTGTCTTCCAAGGTCCCATCCGCATGGAAGAAATGCTTTAGAGGATGAGAAAAACTTTGACGGCTCCCCGGACCCAGAACATAAATGAACGACGGTTAAATTCTCAATGAAGATCAACAGGAACTGGAAACGCTATATTGAGAATTCTACTATTCCTAGCTCTTCTCTTGCTGGCTGGTTGTGATGATCGCCCTGCCGGGTGGTCTGCCATTGTTTACCCGGATCGAACCGACCGAACAAAATTTGTCGTAACGCCGCATTTCACGTCTGTGTCGTACTGCCTGGATTCTGCGAAAGAGAAGATGAACGAAATCCAAGTCAATGGCCGTGGCGATTATCAGTGCGGCTATAATTGTGAGGAATACGGAGATCCTCATAGGAAGAATATCTGCGAGAAATACAGCAAGTAGGTCGCGGTCCTGTCTGGTTACGAGATCACTGAGCCGCATTCGATGGCCGATCTTGCCAGCATCAGTGATCGACATCCGCGTCTCGTGTTTGGGTATGCCAGCAGGCATTCGATTGCGAAGCCGCATAACAAAGCCATCAAGGATTCGGGCCGCCAAAACTGACCAGCCACGAATTTGGGCGGCTCCAAAAGCCGGAGGCTGCTTCTCGACACCTATGTCCAAGGAGATGCCGACCGGGAGGTGGTAAACCGGGTATTTTCCGGCAATACCCGCAAGAACAAACGGTGATTTGCTTGTGCCAATTTTGTGCCGTTTGTGTCGAACCATTACCGCTTCGTTCCGTTTTCCACGGCTCGGAACTGCAAAATAGAAAAATCAGAAAACTTACACAAAGGCCTTGCCAACAAAGGGTTTCCTCTTTAGTCAGCGTCCTTGGAGAGGTGGCCGAGTGGTCGAAGGCGCTCCCCTGCTAAGGGAGTAGGCCCGTTAAACGGTCTCGAGGGTTCGAATCCCTTCCTCTCCGCCATTTACAAAAAAATCATATAATTTTCAAATAGTTATGACGGTACCCACCCCAGAACCACCAATACGGGTGAGCATTGTTTGCATGTGGTCTATCGTCGTTTACCACCCTCGTCGACCACGAAGGTGGCCCTCGATTCGTTATCATCTGAGAAGTAACATGATCGGCCCCTCGAAATTGGTCATTTTTGAATCATCGATTTGAAGCGACAAAGGGTGCTAAGATGCCAAACAAGAGACACTAACCCAAAGAGATTGCCCTGAAGCTAAGATGGCCGTTCTGAGTTCACGGTTAAAATCGAAGACCAAAACCACTCCATCGAGAGGCGTAAAGATGTGATGCTCGGTTTGGAAAGATCACATTCCTTCTCATTTAGACAATGAGTATCGGTGACGGGAGAAAAAGCCGATATATATTGAGATTAAGGTGATCAAATATCAATACTCAGGAAACGGGAACTTTGAGGAGGTGTTGGTATGCCAACCAAGACTAATTCTAAGCTTGAAAGCTTGCAGCCAAACAGCCACGGTAGTCAGCCAGTATCGGAGATGTTGACGCCCGCTGAACTCGCGTCATTGCGCCGCACGACGAAGGAACAACTCGATTACGGGCTTCGTGCATTTGCACATCTTAGACCGTTGAAGGACAAGCCCAAGTCTTAAAAATCGGAGGTGACCTGCTTTAATGCACCCTCGCGAACAGTATGTGGGGCGCTATCACATTGTTTTTGGTTTAATGAACCGTCGATATTGCTCATGGCATGAGCCAGCCCATCGCCAAATACAAGAACCATCGTTTCCCGCCAGAGATCATCGCCCGTGCGGTGTGGCTGTACTACCGGTTTCCGCTCAGCCTGCGGCACGTTGAGGAAATGCTGCTTGAGCGCGGGATCGCTGTCTCCTATGAGACCATCCGCCGATGGAGCAGAAAACATGGCCCCGACTATACCCGGCGCATTTGCCGAAAGCCACCTTCCGGCAGCGATGTCTGGTACCTCGACGAGTTTGCAGTTCGGGTCAATGGCAGGCGATGCTGGTTGTGGCGAGCAGTTGACCAAGATGGCTATGTCCTTGACGAAATCGTGCAGAACCGCAGGAATACCAAGGCGGCCAGACGTTTGCTGATGCGCCTGCTAAAGAAGCAGGGCATGGTGCCGAGGCGTATGATCACTGACAAGCTCCGTTCCTATGGAGCGGCAAAGCGTCAGGTCATGCCGGATGTCGAGCATCGCTCACACAAGGGCTTAAACAACCGGGCGGAGAACTCGCATGTACCGTTTCGAAAACGGGAACGAATGCGCCGAGGCTTTCGTTCAATCGGAAGCTTGCAGCATTTCGTTTCGCTGTTTTCCGCCGTTCGCAATCTCTTCGTTCCAGATCACACAAAACCTTCTGCCAACCAAATTCGCAATCACAGTCTGCAAGCCATGGCTCGGTGGAGAACCGTCAGCGGCCAGATCATCTGAAACTGTCAGCACGGACCTAAACGCGCCTGTCCTTCAAACAAGGTGACAGCGCCTGGAGGTTCTTAAAAAGCGAAGCACTGGGGCTACTAGAAATTGGCAACCGAAGGTTTTCGCAAGTAGGCCCGGTCGGCCCGAAGCAAACCATCAACCGAGCAGCAATAGGAACCAAAACACCTAGCTGTGGGCTTTCAGCAGGTTGTTGATTCGAGGCAGATCGAGGAGACTGGAGTTACCACACTTCAAGTCACGTGGATCGCCCCGAATGAACACTCACAAGAATGCCCGTTTGACGCGGAGGGAACGTAACGTTTGCCACTAGTCCGGCGCGTCGAGATAGGCGTTGGCAATCATGTGCATACGTTCGCGCGACATTGGCGCGCCGTGGCCGCCATAGGCGAGGCAAACATCGAGTTCCCGCAGCCGGCGCATAGTCGTCCAATAGGCAGATTTGTCGCAGCCTGGCAGATCGTCAACCAATGTACCGTCATAGATCGCGTCGCCAGTGAACAAGATGCCCGATGCCTCGTCGAGCAATCCGACCGATCCGGGCGAATGCCCCGGCAGGTGCAAGACTCGGTAAGATGGACCTCCGATATCTATCGTGTCGTTTTCGGCAAGAATCCTGCCGAGCGGCGCAGGCAGGATCGTGTAACCATCCTGTTCGAAAGACGGTTCCGGCCTTTCTTCCACACCCTGCGGCAGATTGCGAAACAGATGTGCCAGCGTGACAGCATCCTCCATCCCCGCGAAGCCGTCAGCTTCGGCGACATGTCCCAACCGATGTTCGAATTCGTGGAACGAGCCAATATGGTCAGCGTGGGCGTGCGTCGCCAGTGCAATGACCGGCTTCCCGATCTCGATATTCAGGAAGGGACGCAGCGGAGCGAGACCCATGCCGAAGTCGATGACCAGATCAGCATCCTTGCCGATGACATGGAAGATGTTGGCCCTGAAAAACCGATGCACATGAGGCTCCCAGATCCGCCGGATCGTGTCAGTGAGTTGTTCTGCACAAAACCATTTCGTTTGTTCAGTCATATTGTCCCGATCAATGAAGAAGATTGCTGAGAAAGCGTTTTGTTCGTTCATGCGAAGGCGAACCGAACAATGTGTCGGGCGCTCCCTTTTCAATGATCCTGCCGTCGTCCATGAAGACGACTTTGTTAGCGACTTGCCGCGCAAATCCCATCTCATGGGTGACGCAGATCATCGTCATCCCGTCTTCGGCAAGCCGAACCATCGTATCCAGCACTTCCTTGACCATTTCCGGGTCGAGTGCGGATGTGGGTTCATCGAATAACATGATGCCTGGCGTCATACAAAGCGCGCGAGCAATGGCAACGCGTTGCTGCTGGCCACCCGAAAGCTCGCCCGGATAACGATGGGCCTTTTCGGGAATGCGCACGCGCTCTAGAAAAGCCATAGCAATGTCCACTGCTTCCGATTTCGGGCGCTTGCGAACCCAACGCTGTGCCAGGGTACAATTTTGAAGAACGGTCAGATGGGGGAAGAGATTGAAGTGCTGAAACACCATGCCGACATCCCTCCGCACATGGTCTATCCTCGAAATGTCGTCTGTCAGTTCGACGCCGTTGACGATGATCCGTCCGCTCTGGTGGGTCTCCAGACGGTTGATACACCGGATCAGCGTCGATTTTCCCGACCCGGAGGGGCCACATATCACCACGCGTTCCCCCTGCCCGACCGCCAGTGAGACATCGTGCAGGACATGATAGGTGCCATAGGATTTGTTGACGTCCGACAGTTCGACGGCAGATGGCCGTTGCACATCGGGCGACGGAAGTGTCGCAATCATGAGTTTTCCTCGTTAGGCGTAAAGGGAATGACGAAGGGGTTCTAGCGATGCCCTTTCGAGAGCGCGCGCTCGATACGGGACTGGAGAATAGTCAGAACAGAGACCATTGCCATATAGTAGACGAGTGCCGCGCCATACCATTCGAGGAAGCGGAAGCTCGTTGCGATGGCGAACTGCGTGATCGTCATCAGCTCCTTTAAAGAGATCACGGTCGCAAGGGACGTTGCCTTCAAAAGCGATATGAATTCGTTGACCAATGCAGGCATGGCAATCCGCAGAGCCTGGGGCAACGTAACCAGCATGAAGATTTGCCATCTATGCAAGCCGAGTGCAGCAGCACCTTCCTTTTGGCCTTTCCCCACTGCGTCAAAAGCGCTCCGCAGGATTTCAGAAAGATACGCGATCTGGATCAGTGTCAGGGCAAGAAAGGCCGCGAAGAAAGGCGTGAACCAGCTCGCGCGGAAAACCGACGAGATCTGCGGCAACCCGTTCCAGATGAAAAGCAGGATTAGAAGGGCCGGAGCGCCGCGGAACAACCAGACGTAGACGCCAACAAAAAAGCGCAACGGCTTGTTCTTGGAACCGGCGGCGGAACCGAACGCCATCGCCAGCACCAGCGAAACGCCCATGACTAGAACGGATAGCACGAGGGTCAGCATAGCCCCTTTTGCAAGGGGCCAGCCGAAGAGTGCGGAAAGGAAGAGGTTAAAGTCGAACATCGCTCCTCGCCCCACTCAGTCGTGAGCAACGTCGGTCGATGTTTCCGGCAAGCCCCATTTGGCAAGCAAGGTCTTCATTTCCCCGCTTGCCTGCAACGCCTCGATTGCTTCCTTGACGAGCTTGCGGTTGCCGATGCTCTTGCGCATGTAGATGCCGTATGTCTCGCTCTCGTCATATGTATAGGCGATCTTCAGCTTGTCGGGCACCTGCAGCATGCGAAATGCGGCCGTGGTGTCCTGTGTGATGGTGCCCGCAGACCGTCCGACGAGGATCTGTTCGATTACGCCCGATGCGGACGGATAGGTCTGGATGACCGCCTCCGCCTTGCCGTCCTTGACGAACTTGGCATTGAGATCGGCCATTGTTTGTTCATAGGTCGTGCCGGCCTCAATCGCCATGACCTTGCCGTTCATATCTTCCGGCGTCTTCGAGCTTTCGTCGTTCTTTGGCACGAGCAGAACGACATGCGACCCGAAATATGGCACGCCGTCGTACTTCTCCAGCCGGGCCGGCGTGATCATGATACCGCTTGCGACCAGATCGCAACGGCTGCTATCGAGAGAGGGAAGCAGTCCCTTGAAATCGCCGACAACAAATTCGGCCTTCGCGCCCCAGTGCTTGGCGATTGCATCGACGACATCGATCTCAAAGCCGACGAGATTGGTGTCACCGGGATTTTTGTAATATTGCATCGGCGGGAAGTCGCCGGCTGTGCAGACCTTGAGGGTTCCGCTCGAAGCAAAGTCCGGCTTAGCGCCATCCGCCTGGGCGTGTCCTGCCGCTCCCCAAGCGACAAGGCCGCAGGAAAACAATCTTCCTGCCCATTTCAATCGTTCGTTCATACGCAAGTTCCCTATTTTTTTGGAGTCTCTTTTGAGGCCCTGTGTTTATTGCACCACGGAACATTTCGACAGACAAACTAAATTTTCTGCCATAATACCAACAGAATAACTAAACGAATGTTTGCGCAGGAGCACACTCAATGCCGCCGAAGGAAACAGGCTCATGTCGTTACCACCATTGAACGCATTGCGCGTTTTTGAAAGCGTCGCACGGCTCGGACACCTTGGCGCAGCGGCGGCTGAATTGCATGTGACACCAGGCGCAATCAGCCAGCAGCTTCGCACCCTTCAGGATGTCCTTGATGTGCCCCTCTTCGAAAAACGCGGCCGCCAACTCGTGCTCACTGAGTATGGCGCTATCCTCCAGCGCTCTGCCCGACAGGCGATGAATGCCCTGACGACCGGCGTACAGGAGGTCGCCACGCAAAAATCGAATGACGCTGGCAGGAGCACACTGACGATCTCCATTCCGCAAGTGCACGGTGTAGCCTGGCTGGCCACCCGGTTGTTTGGGTTCATGGCGGAGAACAGAAACATCACCTTGAACGTGATAACCGCCAGTCGCGCCAGCGACGTGAACTGGCGCAAGGCTGATATTGCGGTTGTCTACGGGGCACCGCCATGGTCGGGTTTCTGGTGGCACCTGCTTCACGGCATCCACATGACGCCAGTGTGCAGCCCGCAATTACTGCGCGGCCCGCACGCAATCCGGCAAATTGGGGATCTTGCCCATCATCGCCTTCTTCACGAGGACGACGGCTCGCAATGGAAGAGATATCAGTCAACAGCAGGCGTTACCCAGATTGGTCATTCCGAGGTGTATTTCGACGACTTCGGGATCGTGCTGCAGGCGGCACGCGACGGATACGGCGTTGCCCTGAGCGACGAGATCATATCCGCGCGCGATCTCGACGAAGGGCGGCTGGTCCAACCTTTGGCCCTCACAGTGCCCGCGCTTCAAAATTATTACTGCCTGTGCACGGAGTCGAAACGTGAGCGTCAGAACGTGAGCCACTTTATCGACTGGCTCATCGCAGAATCCGGGAAAGCCACTGACTTGAACAAGCGGCGAGGTTTCTTGCCCTAGATGACCCCTTCGAGAAGTGGCGCCGGTAGCGTAACCCGACTGAGGTTATAGGCCTTGTCAATGGCTCGATGCTGAAACTGGACAGAGGATACTTTCAACATGACTGCAACAGTTTTCAACTCAGCGAGAAAACGGATAACTGTACAAACACGAAAGTCATGAGAAAATGATCGGTTGTACGCGCCACATACGCCTTGGAAATCTTCATTTTTAAATGCCGATAATAAGCAATTTCCCGGCATTTCGATTGTAGCCTAGATGTCTACAATTCCGATAAAAAGCCCGTTCTGTCTTGCCTATGTACGTGCAAGCGCCAAACGGACGAACTACGCGACTTTATCTTCGTGGTCGGGCAGACGTTCCAAATTCATCATCTGCAAGGTATCATTCGGAGGCGCATTGGGCGCGATGCTCAGACTTGTAAACGTCTGAGCGAGAACACAGGAAGTCGGTCGATGACGAGCACACGAAACTCACAAGGCTTCTGATATGGGCGCGACCGCTCGACCTGGACCTACCGGCCTGCGGCAATTCCTTGATCTTGAGCAGCAGCGCGATTGGATAGAGGGCGAGATCGACTTGCCGGACACGAGCGACCGCTTGGAGTCCCTGGAACAGCGCTTCAAATATGTGGCTCGTTTTGAGAAGCTGCTTGGTCGCCCGCAAGCAGGGGAAGTCCTGGAGATTCTCGGGCTGTATGGTCCAAGCTGTATTCCGATCCCGCGCAAGACCGAGCGCTACTACTGGTCTGTTTCCTGCCTGCCGTCGACCTCGGACAAGCCGCTCGTCCGCGTCAATGCGAGCTGGATGGAACTTTTTACGCTCTATGCCCAGGACGAAGACATCCGTGCCAGATTCATCGTGCATCTTTCGGATTTCACGACAGATCGTTCGGCCACGCCGAGCCGGGTCGACGAACCCTTGCTCGAGCAAAGTGTCGCGATGCCAGAGCACGTCAGTTATTTCTTCCCGCGTGGTGCCGACAATTTCGGCATCAATGTGCGTGGCTCCGTCTCGATCCGCAAATTCCTCACGAGCCGCCCCGTGGTGCGCGCCATTCGGACGTTCAACCTGACACACATGAACCGGGGGCGGAACGCCTATCAGGCGAGCCATTGCTACAGCTTAGCCGATTACATGCAGGCAGGTGGGGGGCTTTAATGCGCGCCATCCCGGCCCCTTTGCGCCCCATACCTGTCGTATAGGTAACTGTGCCATCGCCCGGAAGCCGACATTGCGGTGACTGCCTAGAGCTCATAGTCGCACCACAACCGGCCATTGCCGCAAGTTCTGTGTGGGTCACGCTCGGCTCGCCCGAACGCTCAGCCACCGATCATGGGGCTTTCCAACGCACCGACGTACCTCGCTGACGATCCAGCCGGCGTCTGTGAGTGCAGACCGCAGGGCAGACTCGCGCCAGTACGTCTCGACGTAGCGCCGAGGCGCTGCAGCACTGCCGTGTGTGGACACATCCTCGCCTTCGCCCTCTCTAACGGAGGCGTGCAATCGGCCTCCGGTCCGGGTCGCCTCGGCAAGCCGCCCAAGCACCGTGCCGAGATCCTCGCGCGCAACATGAATCAGGCAGGCACAGGCCCAGATTCCGTCGTAAGGCGTGCCGGGACGCTGCGGGTCAGCCAAGTCTTCGGTCAGCGGGTCCAACAGGTCGGCCTCGAAGCCACGTTCGCAAAGCAGTTCGACGAAACCCTTTGAAATGTCGGTGCGCCGGACGCTAATTCCCCGCTTCTCAAGCTCAAATGCATCGCGCCCGCCACCGCTTCCAATCTCCAGCACCCTGCCCGAGCCACCCAGCGCGGTCACGAACACATCGATCTCTGTCGCTACCCATTCGGGCATCGCCGCGGCCTCTGAAGCGTACTCCGCCGCGACCGCATCGTAGGACCGCACGGTATCCAGGTCGGTGCTCATCTTAGCGCTCCTCCTTCAAGACAAAAGGTTCGATGAGCGACAGGCCCATCAGCCCATTGCGCCTTTCACACTTCGGCAGTTGGTGACTTCGCTGGCGATTTGCTTCCCAGCTTTAGCAGAAATGAGGTCAGAGACAACACCGACCGATTGCCAATGCTGCCGGGCGACAATGCGCCGTCATTACGGACCTTTATCAACGCGGTTCAAAGACCATTAAGCTGCCGTTAACATCAAGCTGCGCGGAGTGCTATTAGCGCGGCACCAATGGAATTTTTGTAACTGAGCCTAACAACGTGACATCTCCTTATCAGAAGCTGTTTCATTACCCTTGACCTCGGTTCGCCAAGAAGCAAATATCCAGATTTAGCTGACCCAGGCGGTAGCCAGACCGTCATATTAATCACGCCAGAGCGCCGTGCTCGAGGCGGGGAACTCAGCTAGACAAGGTCTTGATCGAAATGCGTATTCGATGGTTCCGAACGGCGATGATCGCCGCCGTCGTCGCTACAGGCTGCGTTGATTTGTCTGCAAATGCTCAAACTCTCACGTTGCCTCCGGCCCACGGTAAATTCGACTACCAGATTGGAGGCGATTACAACCCGCAAAGCAGTGTTAAGATTGTTGTCCGGGACAGAACGGTTGCCCCTGCAAAAGGTAAATACAATATCTGTTACGTGAATGCCTTCCAGACGCAACCGAAGCAGAAGGAGTGGTGGACAAAAAACCATCCGAATCTGCTGATCAAGAAAGATGGTGAGTATGTTACCGATCCAAAATGGCCAGGAGAGTATATATTAGACACATCCTTAGACACAAAACGAAAGGATCTGATGAAAATAATCGGTCCCTGGATCGACAAATGTGCGGCTGACGGCTTCAAGGCCCTCGAACCCGACAATCTCGATTCATGGAACAGATCCAAAGGCGTTTTGTCACCAGAAACCAATACAGAGTTTGCCAAGCTGCTGGTCAAACGGGCTCATGATGCCAATCTCGCTGTCGCCCAGAAAAACGCCTCGGAACTTGCACCCAAGGGCCCAAAGATAATCCGCTTTAATTTTGCGATTGTCGAAGAATGCGAATACGAGAAGGAATGCAGCGAGTACACCAAAGTGTATGGCAATCAGGTTTACGAGATCGAATACAATGACAACAACAAGGATACCAATGGCAATCCCGTTGATCCCGTAAGTTTTTTCAATGCCGCGTGCGACGCACGCGGTGACAAGATTTCTATCATCTACCGTGACCGCAAAGTCGTTCGGGACACTTCGCCCGATTACGAATACGAAGTGTGCGACTAATCAGATTGACATACGGTCTTGCTTATTTTGCCAACAAAATTTCTAGAAGTAGAGGCTGCATCGCTGCAATCGACTGGATGATGGATGGGCCAATTTCCGTAACTCTTTCGATACGATGTTCTCCCATACGCATCGATTACGCCAGCGCCTGGAAGACAATCGATTGGCGCGATTTGCAGCGGATCATCGTCGGGACCATGAGGAATTGTGGTGTTGATTTCCACGCGGAACTGAGCCTGTTGGAAAGACCAACAGCGAGGTCATCGCCTATCAAAAACGCGCACGCAAACCGTCGCGGCGCAACAGCTGGGTCGAGGAACGAAGGGAGCGCAGACTACGGGAGCAGGCTGCCACAGATCTATTCACTGTCGCGGGGCAGAGCTGCGAGATTGAGGTCTCCGCCCTGCTCGTCGATGAGCCTCGGCATCTGTCAGGATGACATTTTAACTTTGCACAACAAGCGACATTTCTAATGGGCGGCCACACTTGGCAAGCGGATGATGACTTCAAGTCCACCATGACTGGAACGTTCAAACGCAATCGTTCCGTTATTGAGGGAGACAATCTCGGAAGCAATCGCCAGGCCAAGGCCAGTGCCTGTGACTGTCTCGTCCAACCGCCTGTCACGTAGACCAATCGTACTGTGATCTGAGAACTGTATGCCCGGACCATCGTCGGATATTCGCCATTCGACGAACGCGCCATCCTGCTTAGCCATGATGTGGATTTCCTTGTTCGCCCATTGCGCTGCGTTCTCCAATATCACACCGACAAGCTCGACAAGGTCGTTTACGTCGATGTCGACGTTCAGACCATCCTTGACATTAACGACCCAGACCAGTTGTTCGCCTTTGGGTGTTCTTTTCAACACCGCAATCGTGCGGGGAACAACGCTGCTTAATGACGCGCTGAGGGCGTGCATCCGAACACGTTGACGCAGTCGGACCAGCCTTAACTGATAATCTATCCGGTCACGCATCTCGTTCGTCAGATCGACGATTGATACTGCGCTGCGAGTGTTGCCGCCTTTTTCCAGCTCATAGGCGATCGTGCCCAACACTGTCAGCGGGGTTTTAAGCCCGTGAGCAAGATCGGATGCACGGGATCGCGCAAAATCCATCGATTTCTGTTGCATAGCAAGGAGGGCATTTACTTCGCCGACCACAGCAACAACTTCCAGCGGGTAGATGGCATCGATTGAAGACGCAACGCCGTTGCGGATACTTTCAATATCCTTACGCAATTTCTTAAACGGAGAAAGACCGAACTGTACCTGCAGGATGACGGCAACGACAAGGACAAAGCCGAGGACCAGGAGTGCTAAGGCCAGTTCCCTCCCAAAGCGGGTGATCGCCTCATCGAGGATAGACCTGTCTTGAGCGACGATGATCTGAAAACGCCGTTCACCTTTGGTTTCTGCAAAGCGTGCCGTCAGAGACAATGCAAGCAATGATTGGCCCACCGGCCCTTGAACGGTCGACAGCTGTCCGCCTTCATTTGAGGGGCTAACCTTGAGAACATAATCCCAGAGCGATCGCGAGCGGATGTTTTCCTGGGTACCAAGATCTGTGATCTGCCAATAGAGGCCGCTGACCGGTGTCTGATAGCGTGGATCAGGCAAAGCGCCAGTAAGCAAAGGTGCGGCACTGAGGGCGTCCGGATTGATCAAGGCGACAAGGCGCGACATTGTCGCCGATAAATCTGCGGACGCGCCGCGTTCCACGTTGTTGGTGAATAGATATCCGATGGTTACACCCGCCAAGACGAGGGCAATGGCAATCCAAATACCAGCTCCCAGTATAAGACGAACCCGTAAGGACTGGATTCTCAAGGGGCATCCCCACCGAGGATATACCCAAAACCTCGACGTGTTGCGATGATATCGGCACCCAATCTCTTGCGCAGGCGACCGACCAAGACTTCAACGGCGTTCGAACCGCCCTCGAAGTCCTGCGTATAGAGATGTTCGGTAATCTCGACCTGTGAAACGACACGTCCGCCCTGATGCGCCATGAAAGCGAGCAGCCGGTATTCTTGTGGTGTCAATACGATTGGAACGCCCGCGCGCGAGACCTGTCTCATCCGTGTGTCGAGAACCAGTTCGCCAATTTCAATCTGAGATGATGCAAAGCCACCTGCCCGACGCACGATCGCACGTATGCGTGCCACGACCTCCTCCATCCGGAAAGGCTTTACAACGTAATCGTCGGCGCCGGACTCGATTCCTTCCACTCTTTCGTCCCATTGTCCGCGCGCAGTAAGAATCAATACGGGAACGTTACGTCCTGCGCGGCGCCAGCGCTTCAGGATCGTCAAGCCATCCAGCGTTGGAAGGCCCAGGTCAAGGATCACGGCATCGAATGTCTCGGTGTCACCACGGAACCAAGCGTCTTCTCCATCTCTGGCATATTCCGCAAGGAAACCGGCGGCCGATAGCGCTATGCCAAGCGACTCGGCTATACGGCGGTCATCTTCGGCAACAAGTATCCGCATGTTTATCTCACTCTTATGAGTTTGCCTGTGCGGGCATTGAAAGAATAACGGCTGACTTCGCTGTTGGTCTCGAGCACCTTCAACTCATATTGGAGAATACCCCTCACGGGGCGCAACCGCGCGTCAATGATCTGGCCGTTGGTAAGGTGGCGGGCAATGGTTACAATTTCGTCTAGTGGGAGGGCTCTGTTGGCTTGGACCGCTCTTAAAGCGCCATTTGGTCCTTCAAATTTCTCGTCGGGTCGGTTGCCCCCAGGACCGTCGGGGTAAGATTGCTGATCGCTTTCGGAATCATCCGAATCGGAGACGCCATCGCCCGAGTCCGATCCACTCGTAGAGCCACCGTCGCTCGAAGAGCCATCCGAACCGCCGTCGTCGGAGATTTGGATGTAATGAACACCCTCTACGTCACTTGTCCATTCGTGTGCCTGCACAGCCTTGGGAAGGTGTAGTGCCAGGACAACGACCGCAAACCGCAGCAAGGCTCTCAAGGGCCGAAAACGCACTCGGATCCTCCTAAAACCATCTAAGCCCTTCAAGGGGATAGCTTAGATCAACGAAGCTGACAATTCGCTGACAACGCACTCACGCGTTTTTCAGGCATCATAAAGTATACCCACCACCGTAGAAGCAAAACAAGTGAATTGGCAACGAGGTCAAAACCATGCAACCGAGCAGACATTAGACGATCGCACACGATGGTATGTCTCTTCGAGATTCGAGCAAAAACCTGGAGCTGCAACATGAGAGTGCTGTTTCGCTTTGTACCGGTCGTCATTTATGTGACTGCGCTATCCGGAATGTTTTTTACGATATTAGTTGCCTGGCCCGACATGCCTGCAGGACATTTCAGATTTTCATACAGTATCGGGCAAACCGGCGGCCCTTATGTCAAAACAATAGACTGGTGACGAGTCTTCACCAGTCTTCGATATGCCCGACCGTCACGAATTCCCAATATCCTAAATCGCAGCGTCCCAACCTTCAGAATCGCACTGAATAAAGTCTCCAAGGTCACATATCTTCGACGTTTGATAGCACCAAAAGGAATACAAAATGCAGACGCTATTTCGCTTTATGCCAGCCGCAATCTATATGGTCGCTCTATTTGCAATCATTTCGTCGATATTGATCGTTCGGCCATCGCATGTCAGCAGACCGTTCAACTTACATTGCCAGTATGAAAAATACTCCGATTGCAAAATGGTGCGTTGAGATTGAATGCACGGTGTAGAAGGCCCCTTCTTTATGGTGCATCCACCCCTACTGGGTAACGGGGCTGTCACCTCCACAGGTTTGTTCGAATCATTGTTTGAACGATGCTTAACACCCGACATGACCAGACGCTTTGCCGCTCCAGAGGAGGAGCATACAGGGGCCTGTTCGGATGAACTTTTCAGCACAAAAGCAAACGCGCAGACCAAGCCCAACGGTGATCTGGACAAACCGAAGCAGCTCTGAAGCCGCATCCGAACCTGACAACGCTGCGCGTGCAACTTGCCCGCGCCTGCCCAATACGCAAGAGGACAAGAATGAGCTCGATCAGAAAAACACGCCGCATAACAATGATGTTGAGCAGCGCCCTTCTTTTGGCCATGACCGGATCAATCACCGTTCCTTTGTTTGAGAGCAGCCGGGCTATGGCTGCGTCATCTGCAAAGATTGACGCAGCCCAACTGCAACTCAATATGCGCCGCTCTCTTTCAACTATTCTTGTTGCTTACAAAAACGAACCCAAAAAAGGCTCGCGGGCGGATGCCATGCTTATGAAAGCGACAAACGAAGCACTGCAGGCACTTGGGAGCCTTGAAAAAGGTATTGATGCCCGCGACCCCAAGAAAATGACGACTGCTACAAGCAGTCTCTCTGTTGCTGTTGGCCGCATTGAAGCAATTTCGGATTCTGCCAGGATTGCCAATCCGACGGTGCGCGAAGGCGTCAGGGCTCTTTCCACGAACTGGGCCGCCTATGGGACGCGCTATGCGCTTATTGAACCAGTCAAATCAAAACCCGTGAAGGCAAGTTTCGAGCAGGTAAAAGAACTTAAGGCGCAGGTAGCTAAGCTTCGCTCACAGGTGAACAGGCTGCAAACCGAAACAAGGTCAAATACTCAGCTCGCAGCCAATATCAGAAGACTGTCGACCCAATTGGGCCGGATCGAACAGGACCGTATTGATGAGGCAAATTATCAGCGAACCGTCTTTCTCCTCGGTTCGTTTATGGGCTGGATGGACGGCTATCGGATCGTCACGACGACTTACTACCCGGCTTATACCCACTATTTCGTAGTGGAACGGGTTACCTATGAATATTGGGAGACCTGCTGGATCGACTATTACGAGCCCTATTACACCTATACAGACTGGAGCTACTACGATGATCCGTTTACGCCCACTGTCAACATTAACATCAATATCGACGCATCGACACAAGTGGTGGTCAACAACTACGCTGAACAGAACATCAGCGTCATGATTGACGAGAGTCATCAAACTGAAAATTATTTCGAGAACCTGCCAATTGCCGAAACTGATGTTGACATGAAGCAGGTGGACTACACTCCTTCCACACCGGCTTATGAATTGGAGAAAGAGATCACCAGATCCTCATTGGACTCTCCAAAAATGATACCTGCTCCGATTGAGACAGGCAGCCAGGTCGAGCCCAACGACAATACTGCCGATGAAACTCCAACGGGTGATTCAAATGCACGAGTGCCATCGGTCGCAGAAGAACCAGTAGCTGAGCCTATCGTCCCGGCTAGCGAACCGGGGGAACAAAAGAGCAGCGCGCGGCCTGAACCATCCGTCCGCACCTCAGAAGAAGCTATAATCGTTGATCAGGATGAACAATCCCAATCCACGAAAAGAGAGCAGGTCATCGAGCCTTCCGACAATGATGATGCGAACGTGCAACCGCCTGATCGCGAGCCGGCGGCAATCGAAGAAGCATCGCATGAAAGTGAAGATGACCAGCCTGCTCAATGAGAGCAGGAATATGTAAGTTTTGCCACCTGATGAGCCGTTTTCCAGTGGTTGACCGGATCTGATTGAGATTAAGTTGTGATCAAATAAAAGGTCACGAAGTCTATCCATGCTAGGAACCACGACCGATAGCAAACACTAACTCTACGTGCCGCTCTTTACATACCAGTGCCTGACAGGCTCCGGTCCCGTATGGTCTCCAGGTCATCTTCCTTCTTCAGGTCAAGGACCACGGACTTCTTGCCCCGGTTCAGCGTCATGTGGCACGCGCCCATGCCCTCCGTCTGCACCGGCGCACCGGAATTGCGCATCATGTCGCCACCGGGTGCTTCCACCTTGATGACCTCCGCGCCGAGGTCCGCCAGGATTTCTGTGGCGCAAGGGCCGAACACGATGGGCGTCATATCAACAATCCGAATGCCGGTCAGCATACCTCCGGTATGCACAGAACTACTCTGCATCATGTTCTCCTGAATGAACGCAAGATAATCATTTGCTGAATGGCTTTAACCAGCTGGGCTGGCGCGCACACAATGGGCAGTGGTCAATGCGCTCGGCACTTCCGCGAGTTCGGGCTATCTCCATCAAGCTGTAAGACACCTAATCTTCTCCTGACACCTGCTTCGCCGACCGTAACTAGCATTTCGACCACGTATGAACTATGAGTTGCGGGTAGAAATGACTATTCCATTTATTGAGAGGATCGATGGATCGCCTTGAGGCCATGTCGATGCTGCTGGAAGTTGTCGATCATGGTAGTTTCTCCGCTGCCGGGCGGGCGATGCGGGTATCCCTGCCAACGTTGAGCCGTCGGATTTCCGAACTGGAGGCCCTGCTTGGCGCCCGCCTGCTCACGCGCACGACCCGCAAAATCACGCTGACCGATGCCGGCGCTGTCTACGTCGCCGCCGCACGAGAGATTCTCAATAAGGTAAAACAGGCGGAGCGCGAAGTAGCCGGCGAGTTCATCGAGCCGATCGGCGAATTGGTCGTAACAGCTCCCACGATGTTCGGACGCCTTCATGTCTTACCGATCATTACTGAGTTTCTGGAACTTTACTCCGGAATTCATGTGCGGTTGGTGCTGATCGACACCAATCTGGCACTAGTCGAGGAGAATGTAGATGTGGCGATCCGGATTGGCCAGCTTCCAGATAGCGCCATGACCAGTAGCCGCGTGGGATCGATCCGGACCGTCCTGTGCGGCAGTCCCCGTTTGTTTGTAGACAAGGGTGAACCGCGCACACTCGATGATCTCGCCCACTTTCCCTCAATTACGGTAAACATGCCCATTCCAGTTGCACAGTGGCGCTTTGATGTTCCCGGCTCGCTGGACGCACGCATTCCGCCATTGTTGTCTCGCCTGACGGTAACAACGCCAGAGGCGGCAGCGGCGGCGGCGATCCAAGGGGCTGGGCTCACTCAACTCCTGCATTATCAAGTGGCCGATGCTGTAAGAGCCGGAACGCTGCGGATCGTTCTTGAGGAGATGGAACCGGCCCCGTCTCCGGTTCATCTGCTCCATACGTCAAAGGCTCCGCTGCCGCTCAAACTTCGCCGTTTCCTCGACTTTGCCGCGCCGCGGCTTCGCAGCGACCTCGCTGCTCTGTCATAGCTCCAAGCCCATCGTGAACCGTCGAGTGGGCGCGATACTTCCATTTAATGAAATAATATCTTGTCGATTTGCGTAATTCTCCAGGCATGGCGTAGCGGTTAGATAGGCTTTCGGCAGGTGGCGGCGTTGTGAGTTCCTTGTAACCTCGCATACCCCCGCCCGGATTACGAAGGAGGTAGAATAGTGGCTACGGCTGAGTTTTCACATAACCACATGACTTCCATGCAAGCACATATCAAAGAGGCCACGCCCGGCACAACTATTGTGCTGGTGCATGGGGCGTTTGTGGATGGTTCGGGTTGGCGAGTGGTGCACGATAGACTGAACCGCGACGGTTATCGCGTCGTGGTCGTGCAGAACGCCATCCGATCACTAGAGGATGATGTTGCCAATACGCGGCGTGCGATCGCTGCAGCGCCTGGTAGCGTGATCCTTGTTGGCCACTCCTACGGGGGCGTCGTCATCTCAGAAGCGGGCAATGACCCGAAGGTCGTTGCCCTGGTGTATGTCGCTGCATTCGTCGCTGATGCGGGAGATTCGGTCCAGACGTTGACGGCCAATCATGCACCGGGCGGATCGAAACCACCCTTCCTGCCGACCGGGGACGGCTACCTCCTGTTTGACACCTCCAAATTCCCTCAAGTCTTCGGCCAGGATCTTTCTCCCGAAACGAGCAGCTTCATGGCAGCGGCGCTTAAGCCTTGGGCCATCGCATCGATGGCGGGCAAGGTCACTGTTGCCGCGTGGCGCGTGAAACCCAGCTGGTATGTGGTCGCCACAGACGACAGACTTGTCCACCCCAGTCTTCAACGCAGGATGGCAGAGTCGGCCGGCGCGCGCGTCGTTGAAGTAGCCGGCAGCCATGCGATCTACATGACCCAACCCGAAGCCATCGCCATGACGATTGTGCAGGCGGCAAGAGCCACGGCGGAATGTGGAGCGAGCCAAGTTCTAGCTTAGAGGCTTACCCGCCGCGCAGATAGAACGATGCTGTGATTGCCACATCCGGTTAAAATAAGGATTACTCCACATGTTGACACTTTATTACTTTCCACATGCCTGCTCGATGGCTTCCCACGTCGCACTGGAAGAGGCCGGAGCTGCCTTTGAATTGAAAAAGGTAAACATCCTGACGGGCGAGCAGTTCAAACCTGAGTACCGGGAGATTAACCCGCGGGCAAAGGTGCCGGCACTTCGCTTCGACGATGGTCAGGTTCTGTTGGAATCCACTGCCATTCTCGGCTGGATCGGGAGTGCATTTCCCGATCAAGCGCTCCTCGGCAGAGATCCGTTTGAACGGGCGCAGACAATTGCGACCTGTGCCTGGCTCTCCGGTAGCGTCCATCCCACATTCACGAAGTTCTATCATCCCGAACAGGTGGTTTCGGACCGGGGCCTGTTTGCAGCTGTAAAGGCGAAAAGCAAGGAGAACTATTGGGACCACCTCCAGGAAATGGACCGCATCATGGAAGGTCGTACGTGGATGATGGGTAGTCATTTCACTGTCGCTGATCCATACGCTCTGGTGTTCTACTCGTGGGGACGCGATCTTGGGCTGCCGATCAGCGACCTAACCAATCTCATGGCCCTGAAAGACCGTCTGATTGAGCGGCCGGCAGCCCGTCGGGTGCTTGAGAAGGAGAAGAGCGTCCTACTCTCATTGTGAGCGGTTGGCTTATGCCAAGTTGATCACCACGGCCGACTACGCAGATCTCTTAGGTGATTGCCAAAAAAGATGGCATCTATGGCAAATCGAAAAAAGCTGGTGATACCGCTCCAGCTTGTTCATTGACAGGCTAGCCCGAGTACGCATGAAACGTAGCGGAATGCGGAAGTACCGAGCACATTATTGAGGAATCGCTACATGCAGCCCTTCCAGATCAGTATTGCCGACGAACAGATCCAGGATCTAAAAACACGCGTGCGCCAAACGCGCTGGCCGGGTTCGATATTTCAGGACGGGGACGAGGATGGGGTGAGCCTCGCACTCGTTCAAAAGCTTGCAGCACATTGGTCGGACGAGTTTGATTGGCGCACGAGGGAGGCGCAATTGAACAAGCTGCCTCAATTCATCGCCGATATCGATGGACAAGACATTCATTTTATTCACAAAAAGGGCGTGGGACCGAATGCGCGACCCCTTATATTGACGCACGGCTGGCCGGGCTCCTTCGTAGAGTTCGAAAGAGTAATACCACTGTTGACGGACCCGGGCTCACACGGAGGTGACCGGTGCGATGCATTTGACGTTGTGGTGCCTTCGCTCCCCGGCTTCGGCTTCTCAGCACCGCCAAGGCAACCTGGATTGAATGCCCGGCGGGTTGCCGGACTTTGGCAGAAGCTGATGCTTCAACTTGGTTATGAGCGATACTTTGCGCAGGGTGGCGATATCGGGGCGGGCGTATCGGCCTGGCTTGGTGCTCTCTATCCGGGCTCCGTCGAAGGGATTCACTTAAATTACATTCCCGGAAGTTTTCGACCGCCATTGGGGGCGGATTATCCCGCCATTACAAGTGAGGAACAGCAATTCCTGGAGCGGGCCACAAAGTTCGCGAGCATGGAGGGCGCCTATTCACTGCTGCAGGCGACCAAGCCGCAGACGCTCTCGTTCTCTTTGTCAGATAGCCCGGTCGGTTTGCTGGGCTGGATAGCCGAAAAGTTTGCGAGTTGGTCCGACTGTGACGGCAATCTGGAGACGGTGATATCTGCAGATGTGTTGCTCACGAATGTATCGATTTACTGGTTTGGAAACACCATCGACTCGTCCCTTCGCATGTACAAGGAAAATCGGCTGCAGCCTTTTTCGTTTCCGGATGTCTCAAACGTACGCGTGCCGATGTCGTTCGCACATTTCCCGAAGGAATTACCGACCCCGCCGCGTTCATGGGTCGAGCGCGTATTCGATGTGCGCCGATGGACAGATATGGCGAAGGGCGGCCATTTCGCCGCGCTTGAACAACCCGAGCTCTTAGTCCGCGATATTCAGGATTCATTCCGCGTGTCTGGCGCGCCAATAACCGCCGCGGCGATTTGAATAGACTAGTAGCGTAACGGACGAAGCTTTGCGAAGGGAGCATAAGCGTTTGTGGGGCAGTCAGGCGGCGAGTGCTGCTTCATCCTATTCTTGATTGTCGTTTGCTATGAGAAACTGACGTGGGCACCCATACGCCAAGCGACGGCGGCACGAGCCAGCGACCCGAGGCTGCATGGATCTTGATTACGTCCGATGCGGTATAGATGAGTTGGGTTTCCTCGCGCGTGTGAATCTGTTTGTGCTGTATGAGCCTTATCAACAGCCCGAGAGGCTTCCTGCACCATTCGATAGTGCGTCACACGTTAAAGCAAAGATATTTTACCTCGACATAATCCTCGATGCCGTATTTTGACCCTTCGCGGCCCTGGCCGGACTGCTTGATGCCGCCAAACGGGGCGACTTCAGTTGAGATCAGGCCAGTATTGATACCGACCATGCCGTATTCCAGCGCTTCCGCCACGCGGAAGATCTTCGACATATCCTTGGAGTAGAAGTAGGACGCCAGGCCAAATTCTGTGTTGTTGGCCATTTCAATGACGTCTTCTTCTGTCTCGAACCTGAACAGCGGTGCCACCGGACCGAAGGTCTCCTCGCGCGCGACCTTCATCTCCATGGTCACACCGGTCAGGATGGTCGGCTGGAAGAACAGACCGCCCTTGGCGTCCGGCTTGCCGCCAACCGCAACTTCGGCGCCTTTTTCGAGCGCATCAGTAATATGCTCGGCGACCTTCGCCATGGCCGAATCCGTGATCAGCGGGCCCGCGTCCACACCAGGCTCGAAGCCATCGCCGACCTTCATAAGACCGACCTTAACGGAGAGTTTTTCGGCAAAGGCGTCATAGACGCCAGAATGGACATAGAGGCGGTTGGCGCAAATGCAGGTCTGGCCGTTGTTCCGATATTTCGAGATCATCGCGCCTTCGACCGCCGCATCGAGATCGGCGTCGTCGAAAACAATGAAGGGCGCATTCCCACCAAGCTCGAGACCGAGCTTCATGATCTGCTTGGCGCCTTGGCGCATCAGTATCTTCCCGACCTCGGTCGAGCCGGTGAACGTAAGCTTGCGGACCTTCTCGTTCTCGGTGAACTCCTTGCCAACCGACGACGAATCCGTCGAAAGGATGATGCTGAAAATACCAGCCGGAACGCCTGCGCGCTCGGCAAGAAGCGCGAGCGATAGCGCCGAGAGAGGCGTTTCGGCCGCAGGTTTGGAGACAATGGCGCAGCCCGCAGCCACGGCCGGTGCAAATTTGCGAGCCAGCATGGCATTGGGGAAATTCCACGGCGTTATTGCCGCAACAACTCCCACCGGCTGCTTGATGACGATGATGCGCTTGTCCTGCTGGTGACCGGGAATGGTGTCGCCGTAAACTCGCTTGGCCTCCTCGCCGAACCACTCGACATAAGATGCCCCGTAGAGCACTTCGCCCTTTGCTTCCGCTAGCGGTTTGCCCATTTCGATCGTCAGGATCGCTGCGAGATCGTCTGCATTTGCGACAATCAGGTCGTAGAGCTTGCGCAGCACGACGGCGCGTTCCTTACCTGTCTTTTTGGCCCACTCCTTTTGGGCCTTGTAGGCCGCGTCGATGGCGCGGGCCGTCTCCGCACGGTTCATATCTGGCAGCGTGGCAATCACCTCGCCATTGGAGGGGTTGGTGACCTCGAAGGTCTGGCCGCTATCGCTCTTAGAAATCCACTCACCGGCGATGAGCGCCTGGTCGATGACGAGGGACGGATCCTTGAGCTTGGAGATCAGGGTCGGGGAAATGGTCATGGATGAAACTGCCTCTCTGGCACATTCGCGAAGCATTTCTTCGAGGATGTCGAATGCTTCAGCAAATAAATCGTTTTGGATGATGATCGGGCGAGGAAACGAATGACATTGCCGTAAACGCCGCAAGTCATCGCCGGCTTCTGGGGGTCGCGCACCCTCTCATGTTCCTTCGGCTTGCACAGCCGACTTGAAGCTGGTGGGTTTGGTGCCGGTGGCCGGGGCTGGTCGTTCCTGAGTAGTATGATCGTTACTGTGCAGGGACTTTTGCTCTTTATCTCGTGTTTGGTGCGTATTCGAGCAAGATCTGGTTGGGTGCTCTGGCGGGCATTTGGCATGGCCAGCTCACTTCGCCTGCTGCCTACCGTACAGTCCGATAAGCTGCTTGAGCTCGTCGTGCGGCAGGCCGAACAAGGTGTAGCCGTCCGCGCCCGTCATTGTGTCGGCGGCCACCAGGGCGTTGACGATCGCCTCCTCCGTGGCTTCTACCGTTGCTTGGAATACAGGATCGAGCTTTCCCGTGGCCAACATCGGGCCTTCGTTCAGCTGCTCGTCGGGCACATCGTTCGCGGCGGAGGTCGTCGAGAAGGATACGATCAGGTCACCAGACCCATTGCCAGAAAAAGACCCGAGGCGCCCGAGGCCAAGCGAAGCGCGACGCGCGACGCGGTTCAACTCTATTGAACTCAACGGAACATCAGTTGCCACAACGACGATGATCGACCCGTCGTCCGGAACTGACTTCCCACCGCTGCCGTCGGCTTGGCACTCCGGCTTCTTTTTCTCGTCTGATTGGCCCGGCGCGTAGCAGGGTAGCCACTTTGCGTTCAGCTCATGACCGACCGGAACCCCCGAAATACGTAGAACCTCGCGCGCGCCCGTGTTGCATTGGACGAGCACCCCCACAATGTAGGGCTTTTTGCCGATAGAAATCGTCCGCGACGCTGTCCCGATACCGCCCTTGAAGCCGAAGCAGCGCATGCCGGTGCCCCCGCCGACATTGCCCTCGGCGACGGGGCCTCCATAGGCGCGGTCGATCGCCTCCATCGCGTGCTCCGGCTTGACGTGGAAGCCCTGGATGTCATTTATCCCGCCGTCCCACGTCTCCCCCACGACCGGCGTCACAGCCTCGCCGAATTTCTGGGCGGACCACCGCTGTATGCCGGCATAGACCTGCCCGATGGCGTTGGTGTTGGAAATGCCAATGGGGCCATAAACGAGGCCGAGGTCCTGCAGGTAGGACTGGCCGGTCATTTCCCCATAGCCATTCAGGTTGAAGAAGCCGCCATTCACCGGCTTCGAACTGGCGTGGCCTCTCGGCAGAACGACAGTCACGCCTGTCCGGACCGGACCTTGCCCTACACTGGTCCGCCCCTCCCCTTCGATCAAGGTGACGTGGCCGACCTCAACGCCAGCAACGTCGGTAATCGCGTTGAGCTTGCCCGCCGTCCCGTCGAATTCGACGCCCAAGTCGCGGGCGCGCTCCTTGGAAGCCGCCACCCCGCTCGCCAGCGATGCCGCAAGCAGAACCGAAATGAATGTTTTGTGCACTGCAAACCTCCCAAAGCCGTGGTTTGGAAGACCTTATAGCTGCTGAAGAACAGACAAATAGCGGCCCGGAGGATATTGCATCGGATTGGTCGATGTAACACGGTATGGTTCTCCTGCAGTAACGCCCTTCTCTACCCCGGCGCCTCGCCACTTCTACCCACTCCGCCTCGACATTGATTATCGGCATATAACTGAGTCTCAAATGCGAAAAGTAGGGGCGCGTTCCGGTTGACCCATTGCACGGCTCTCCAGAAAAGGGTGATTCCCTGACCGTCGAGGTATCTGTCACCGATCGTCCTGTTCCCCCCACGATTTTTGGCTCAAGACGGGGACTGACTTTGGACTTCCCGCCCAGCCGCTTGGCGCTAGTCGATTGTCGATTTAGCGACAGTTTCTGGTGGTCGCGACCTTCTCACCGCATAGGCTTTGTAAAGGTCTATGGGCACTGCTCGCCCACACGGGCCGCCGCGAGTTGATGGATACATCTATATTCGCGATGTATGCGCACCATATTGCGGGTTTATCTTCCTGAAGACTGTCCCACTAATCCAACTCATGTGGTTAGGTGTCAGGAGGTATGCTGCATGGAGTTATTAGGTTTCGGTGCTGGTGGGTGGGGCTGGTCGTTCCTGAGTGGTCTGGTCGTCACTCTAGAAGTGGCAATCCTTGCCTTACCGCTGGGTCTGTTTTTGGGCCTCATGATCGCGTTGGGTAGGCGGAGCAAATCACGCCTCCTCAGGATTGCATCGATCGGCTACGCGAGTGCATTCCAAGCGATCCCGGAATTGCTGACTATCTTTGCAATATACCATGGTTGCTCTCAACTCATTCAGCTTTTGATGTCGCAACTCGATGTTCAGACGGCGTGGACCGTTCCGGGTGTTGGGGCAGGCTCGTTCGCTCTCAGTCTTGTGTTCGCCGCCTACTCAAGCGAAATATGGTTGGGTGCTCTGGCGGGCATTGGGCGAGGCCAGTACGAAGCAGCATTGTCCCTCGGGCTTCCGGGCATCGCATCCCTCCGGAATGTCATATTGCCCCAAGCATTTCGGCTCGCTCTTCCTGGACTCGGTAATCTTTGGATTATCCTCCTGAAAGATACCGCTCTTGTCTCGCTGATATCCGTCTCCGATTTCATGAGACAAGTGAACTTGGCTGTTGCCGCAACGCACAGATACTTTGTTCTCTATCTATTCGCCTGCCTGGGTTACATCGTCCTGACAAAGATATCGGAGTTTGGTCTCGAACGGTTGAATCTGAGAACAAGCCGTCATCTTGTGAGGACGGCATAACAATGGATACTTCCCTTGTCATAGAAAACGCAGGTCGTCTCTACGATGGATTCAAGCTAACGCTTGCACTGGTAGGGTTGTCTGCCACTTGTGCCGCAATCATAACCGTTCCGCTGGTTTTGGGATTGCGCTCCAAGGCGTGGGCACCGCGGGCCTTTTCCAACACCTATGTCACCTTCTTTCGCGGTTCACCGCTCGTGGCTCAACTTTTCCTACTCTACTATGGGAGTGGCCAGTTTCGATCCGTATTGGAGGGTCTCGGCGTCTGGTGGCTTTTCCGCGACGCCTTCTTCTGCAGCGTTCTCGCATTTGCCCTCAATTCAGCAGCCTATACCGCCGCGTTGGTAAAGGGAGCGATCGACGCACTGCCCGAGGGGCAATGGGAAGCCGCCACTGCCCTTGGGCTTGGTTGGGTCGCCACGCTCCGAAAGGTAATCATGCCACAAGCCATAAGGCGAGCCCTACCGGGTTATGGAAACGAGATCGTTCTTCTGATCAAGGCTAGTTCCATTACGATGGCAGTGACGCTTTATGAATTACTTGGAGTTGTCAAGGTTATATACTCACGTACTTTCGATATTAGTATCTATATTTGGGCAGCATTAATCTACATTTGTATCGTCTCCGCCATCAGGCTCGCCTTCAGGTTTTTGGAGCAATCATTTTTTCGATGGTGACCACTTCGGTGCTGAATCCGAGGCCGATGGCAATGGGATCGGCACCTGAACTGAATGAACACTAGAGGGCGGCAATTAGGGTGTGGCCTAAGCCGGCTCAGAAAACAAGCAGTAGTTAAAATGGGAGAATCAAATGAAACCGGTAAATGATTACAAAGTGCTGCTCGCAACGGCACTGCTATCGTTCAGTATCACATCCGCAATGGCTGAGCAGCGTATACTCAAGATTGGTACCGATGGCCTTTATCCGCCCTTCAGTGTTGTCGACAACGCAGGCAAGGTGACCGGTCTCGACATCGAAATCGGCAACGCAATCTGCGCCAAGCTCGGCGCAAAGTGCCAATGGACAGCACAGGACTTCGAAGGTCTCATCCCTGCTGTCCAGAATGGTCGTTACGATATGGTTATTGCATCGCACTCGATCACAGACGAGCGCAAGAAGGCGGTGGACATGATCAAGTACTACAACAACAGCGCGAGCTTCCTGGTGCCGAAGAATGGCGATGGGTCTGACCTGTCACCGGCTGCGTTCGCAGGAAAATCAGTGGGGGCCCAAACAGCAACCGTCCATGCTTCCTATCTCGAGAAAAATTTTTCAGGGTCGACGTTGAAATTTTATCCTTCGCAGATTGAAGCCTACGCCGATCTTAGCGCAGGTCGCATTGATGCCGTGATGGGCGACACACCGACTCTCTATACATGGGTACAAGGCGAGGGAAAGGATTGCTGCAAGATTTCAGAGGCAAAAATTTCGGACCCATCCATTGGAGATGGGGCTGGGATAGTCGTCAAGAAGGACAATGAGCCTTTGCATTCGGAGATTCAGAAGGCCGTCGACTTGATGTGGTCAAACGGTGAGTTTGACGCGCTTTGGGCCCAATACTTTCCTTTCCGAATCGGAAACGACAAGTGACCAAGGGTTCTCGCGCCATGAGCAGCTCGTCTCATGCCCAATCCTCTGGTACCGAATGGCGCCGCGAGGCTGTGCAGGGAAATTACGCAGAAAGGGCCCCCACCGATCCAGGGGGTCCGATTCGGATATGGCTATACGCAGATCGCATTTCATACCGGCCAGGCGAGCCTATTCGAATTTCGGTCAACACTAACGCACAACGCTATTCGCTCGAAATATACCGGGACGGCGCGCATCGTCAGCAAGTTTTTCGCCGTGAGGGCATTTCAGGCATCTGGTCTGCCACAAACGCCAATTGTTCAGAGATCGGCTGCGACTGGCCGGTTTCCGTGATCGTACACGATACAGAAAAATGGCGTTCCGGCGGATTTGTTATCAAGGCTTTCGTTGAATCCAGCGGTGATGGTGTTGTCGCCGAGAGTGAGCATGTCGTCATCATCGGCCCGGATCGTCAAACGCTAACGCGCGGGATCAACGACAGGTTGCTTCTGGTAGCGGCAACGGCCACATGGACGGCCTATAATGATTGGGGCGGTTCCAATCATTATCAGGGCTTGTTCGGGCCTCAAGGAAATGATTTCTCGCCGCGTCTTAGCGTCCAGCGACCTTACGCCCGTGGTTTCGTCAGCATTCCCGATGAGGCTCCACGCGCAGTTCTGCTGGATCAGCCCGGGATCCTGGAAGAACCGGAATATCCACACATGGAGTGGGCCTATTGCAATGGATACAGCAAAAAATATGTCTCAGCAGGATGGGCAAGTTTCGAACGACGATTTGTGATTTGGGCTGAGGAAGCGGGCTATCAGGTTGACGTAATATCTCAGACAGATCTGCACGACGATCCAACTATTCTGTCCGGTTACCGATGTGTGGCAACTATTGGCCATGATGAATATTGGTCTTGGGAAATGCGCGACGCGATCGATGCTTATGTCGAACACGGCGGACGTATCGCGCGGTTTGCTGGAAATTTCATGTGGCAGATCCGCTTAGAAAACGATGGGAATACGCAAGTCTGCTACAAATATACAGCTCGTGAGCGAGACCCATTAATGAAGACGGGGCCAAGGCATCTTGTAACGGAGTCCTGGGAAGCTGGCGAGATAGGGCGGCCCGGCGCCTCAACATTCGGCCTTAACGCTACCCAAGGCATGTACGCGAGTTGGTCTGGGTGCTCACCCCGTGGTGCCAAAGGGTTTCCCCTGTATCGTCCAGATCACTGGGCTTTCGCGCAAACCGGCTTGTATTATGGCGACGTCATCGGCGGCCAAAGCGGCATATTTGGCTATGAGGTCGATGGAATCGGCTATGAAATCCGCGGCGGCCTGCCATTCGTTGCTCCAGGTGAAGTAGCGCCGGCCGGTATGGAAATACTGGCGTTGGGCCTATCATCGACCATCGAGGAGGGAGAATCGATCAGGCCTGGTCACACATTTCTAGGGCGGGAAGACGCAGAATATGTGGCTATGGTTCTGACCGGGTCGGCAGACCCTGTAAGCATTGAGAAAACAAAACGGGGATGTGGAGCGATCGTTCACTTCCAGAGCGGAAAGGGGCAGGTCTTCCATGCCGGAAGTTCGGATTGGATAATGGGACTAGTCCGTGATGACCAGATCGTGATGCAGATCACCAGGAACGTGCTCGATCGGTTTCTGGCGCCGTAACAGTTCAGCTGCGTGAGAACGCCGCTGAGAGAACCTGTCGTCGTGTGCATAACGATCGGGCAGTCAGTTGTGGAGAAATGGTGCTTTGCCAGCGCATGCAGGTTCGGTCAAGGCTGGCGCGCCAGGCGCGCCAGCTCCAGTTCTATCGCCTGATTACTCCGGGTAGCACACAAAGCAGTTCAAACAGGAGGTTGGCAGCGGTAATCGCTGTTGTTCCCGTCGTGTCGAAAGGGGGCGACACTTCAACGAGATCAGCACCGATTATGTTCAACCCGTGGCATCCCCGAATGATTTCAAGGGCCTGGATGGTGGTGAGTCCACCGATCTCCGGCGTTCCTGTACCGGGGGCAATACCAGGATCAAGACTGTCGATGTCATAACTTACATAGACAGGACCTTCGCCCATCTGTTGACGGACTTCAGCCATGAGAGGGACAAGCGACCTATGCCAGCAATCTTCCGCTGGAACGACGCGGAATCCCTGCCCCCGCGGCCAGTCAAAATCTTCAGCGGCATAACCGGAGCCTCTTAGCCCTATCTGAACGACGCGCTTGCAGTCCAGCAGACCTTCCTCGACGGCGCGCCGGAATGGTGTTCCATGCGCGATGGCTTCGCCAAACTGATGGTCATTGATGTCGGCGTGTGCATCGATATGGATGAGCCCCACTGGGCCGTACTTGCGCGCCATCGCTTGCAGGATCGGATATGTAAGGGTGTGGTCTCCGCCAATTGCCAGCGGCTTGCAGTCGAACTTCAAGATACCGTCGAAGAATTCTGAGATAATGCGTACAGACTTTTTCAAGTCATACGGGTTCGTCGGGACGTCTCCGATGTCGGCGACCTGAAGGCTGTCGAATGGGGCGGCTCCAGTTCCCATGTTGTAGGGGCGGATCATCACCGATTCAGCACGAACCTGACGAGGACCAAAGCGGGCGCCGCTACGGTTCGACGTGCCAATATCCATGGGAACGCCGACAAAACAGGCGTCCAATCCCTTCGCGTCCGGCGCGTGAGGTAACCTCATCATCGTCGTGATACCCGCGAAGCGCGGCATTTCATTGCCACCAAGCGGTTGGTTGAAAGTTGTCATGAGAGCTTCTCCAAATCCTCGTTTTCAGTCGGCATGGGCGCGCCAAGCGAGAGTAAAAAGCCAGATCGCCCATCAACGTAGGATCCATGGAGAATTTCTTGCGTTAGAAAAATAGCGATTGAGGCATGTTGCATCGGATCAGTCGATGTAACATTCTTCGATGTTTACGGAGGAGGATATGGAATGCGTGTTCACGACTTTGATCTCAAGTTACTTCGTACATTTCGCGCGATTGTCGAGGCAGATGGCATCGTAGGGGCGCAACTCACTTTGAACGTGTCTCAATCGACGCTTTCTACGCAACTGGCCGATCTTGAAAAAAGGCTGGGATTTCGCGTCTGTTACCGAGGTCGATCAGGATTTGCGCTCACAACGGCCGGGCAGCAGATCTATAACGCCTGTGAGGACCTGTTCTCAGCGGCTGACAGATTTCAGAACGCCGCCGCCTCGATCTCGGGTGAACTCAAGGGAGTATTGCGGTTAGGCATTGTGGACGCAATGATTACGAACCGGACATGGGACTTGTCAGCAATCATCGGTGAGTTCAACGACCGAGCTAAGAAGACCGTGATCGAAATCTTCAGGGACTCACCTGGGGATATGGAGCGGTTACTTATCGAGGGGTCACGTGACGTAACTATTGGCGGTGCCTTTACCAGAAAAACGGCAGGTATCGCCTACATCCCTCTCTTCAACGAGCAGCACGCGATCTTTTGTTCGAACGATCATCCGCTAGCGGGCCATGAGGCCGTCGAGATCGCCGAGTTGAAACACTATGTTTTTGTCGCGCGCCGCTATCTGCACCGATACGATCTCGAGCGAGTTGGGCATATCAGTCCCGGTGCAATCGTGGAGGAGATGGAATCCCAAGCGCTTCTGATTCAGTCGGGTCGTTTCATTGGCTACCTCCCAGTGCACTACGGGGAAACGCTGCGGTCACTGACGAGGGTCAGAACTACGGAAAGCATCGATTATTATTCGCCTTTTTACCTGCTTCATAAAAACAATGCAGAAGAGAATCTTCTTGTACGAAATTTCCTGAACAGGGTGCGAGAAGCTAAGATGCTGAAATCAGAGCAGTACTCGCAACCGATACAGCCCCTCGAAAGCGCCATCAAGAAGAAACGACGCTAGTGAGATACATCTCTTTTTACGATGTAAAAGCCTAAAAGATCGGATAGACAAGGACGTCTCGCGATCGTTAGCTGTTCCCGTCCACGCACTGTCAGTTGGGATAAGGGAAGTTCAATGTTCACCGATGCCATCAACATCGATTACGAGCCGGCCGGTGATGGGTCAGCGGTTATCACTGCGCCATTATCAGTTAAGAGCATATCCGCATCCTTTCTGAGGTTTTTGACAGGGCGGTTCATTGCGCCATTCAGGCCCAAATGTCGTCGATGGGCCGAAGAATTCGTTCGCAGCACGCAACAAGAACTATCTCATCGGGGGAAAAAATGACCTCAAGCCCAACAATGATCAGCCTTGATAATATCCATAAATCCTACGGGTCGGTGGAAGTGCTCAAGGGCGTAAGCATCGCCGTCAATGCCGGCGAGCGGGTGGTGCTCTGCGGCCCCTCTGGATCGGGAAAAAGCACTCTGATCAGGTGTATCAACGGCTTGGAAACGAGGACCAGCGGGCAGATTCTGGTGAATGGTCACGAGTTGCATCCCAACTGTGAAAACATCGCCGATCTCAAAGGAGAGGTTGGAATGGTCTTCCAACAGTTCAATCTGTTTCCGCATCTAACGGTGCTGCAGAATCTAATGCTGGCGCCGCGGATCGTTCGCGGCATCACTCACGAGGTGGTGCGGGCTCAGGCCATGAGCCTCTTGGAACGTGTTAAGATTGCGAACAAGGCTCATGCCTATCCGGGACAGTTGTCAGGCGGACAGCAGCAGCGTGTCGCAATCGCGCGTGCGCTTTGCATGCAGCCGAAGGTGATGCTGTTCGATGAGCCTACGTCCGCCCTGGATCCCGAGATGGTCAAGGAAGTCCTCGATGTCATGATCGATCTGGCCCGAGAAGGCATGACGATGATCGTCGTTACTCACGAAATGGGGTTTGCAAGGACGGTGGCAGATCGAGTGATCTTTATGGATGGTGGGGTGATCTTGGAAGAAGACGCCCCGGTTTCATTCTTTGCCAGGCCGAAGCATCCGCGCACGAAAGAATTTCTTCGGCAAGTGTACGGACACAGCCACTAGTCGCATCGCGCCAGCATTCCCCGAAAAGCCCAATCAAACGCTCAAATCCAAGGAGGCTCGTATGAGCAGACTTCTGCAAACTGGACTCAATGCGGGCAAGGACCCGCTCATCAAAGTGATCGATGGAGAAGGTGTCTATTTCGTTCTGGCGGACGGTCGCCGACTGATCGACGGAAGCAATACCGGCGGCCCGCTCGGCCACAAGCATCCCGTTATGGTGGAGGCAATGAAGAAGGCAGCTTCGAACCCGGTCATCAACGAAGGTTGGTTCTGGGCTGAACGTGAGGCCGCTGCCGAGGATCTGATCGATATCGCCTTCGGCGAAGAGAAAAGCTGGGTTGGGGCCGTCCGTTTTTTCCTCAGTGGCAGTGAGGCCAACGATTTGGCACTGACCTTCTCCCAGGCTCTTACGGGTCGCACGGAACTCGCGACGCGCGAGCGGGCGTATCACGGTATGGCTGGTCTGGCACGCCAGATGACGGTGCAGCCGCACTGGCATGGGGGCCTCGCCATTCAAGGCGGTGGCAGCAAGCCAGTTCCACCACAGGTCCCGGTCCGGATCCTTCCGGCTCCTGCCAATGCCAAATATGGCGGCCTCCCCGACAATCGGCCTCTGGTTGAACGAATGGCAGGTACACAGGAGACACTGTCTTCTGTCGCGGCAACGATCATAGATTACACGCAGGGCGGCATCTATTACGATTCCGAATACCAGGATTATGTTGCCAACGCCGCCCGAAAAGCTGGGTCTCTGTGGATCGCCGATGAAGTTGTAACGGGCCTGGGTCGCAGTGGTCGCTGGTTCGCGTTTCAAGGTGGTGAAACCCGTCCTGACATCGTGACGCTCGGCAAATGTCTGGCTGGCGGATCAGCCCCAGCTGGCGCCGTTGTGATGTCGAAAGACATTGTAGAGCAGATGAAGGGCAAGAGCTGGCAGACCTACAGCACCTTTCGCGCGCATCCAAGCGCGGTAGCCGCCGTACGCGCCTACTTATCTGTAATGGCGGACGGGCAAATCATTCGCCGCGTCAAGACGTTGGAGACCCGGATGCAACAACGGCTCATCGAGATCGCTCGCAAGCACCCGAGCGTTGCCCGTGTGGATGGCTTCGGTCTGCACTGGACCATTGAGTTGCATGGCCCTGATTGGCGCCAGTGGTACGCCGATACGACCGACGCGCCGATTGCGTCGCGTGTTGCCGCCCGCGCAATGGTGGCCGGCGCAGTTATTGGCACCAGCGGCGAACAGACTTCGCTGTTCCTCGCCCCTTCGTTCATCATTTCGGACGACGAACTGGAGACACTAATCTCTGCACTGGATCATGGCCTCGATCTTGCCGACGCCGAGTTCGAGCGTGGTGCTGCCTAAAGGAGGACGGAACATGGACACGACGAATGCAGTAACAAAAGCCGTCCGGGAAGCGGCTCAGATATACTTGGACGCACTATTTCTGGGAGACATCCAAGGGTTTCGCTCCGTCTTCCATCCTCAGGCACACCTATATTCGGCGACTGAAGGAAACCTAATTCAACTGACGGTCGATGCATACATGGATATCGTCGCGAACCGCCCATCTCCTAAAGAAAAGGGCGATCATCGCCAAGATGAGATCATATCCGTGTCTGTTGGTAGTCCAACAACCGCGCATGTTCGGGTCAAGGACGTCTACCTGCCCAAAAAATTTGTCGACGATCTCACGCTGGTACAGATCGACGGCAAATGGCAAATCGTTTCGAAGGTCTGGCACTTTGATCTGTGATTTAGGATAATCAAGCTCAGGCAAAAGATTACTGCAGCGTAGCGTTTTTCCAGTCGCTTGATGAAACTCTTTTGCACTCTACAGTGCGGCGATGAGACATCACCGCAGAGGGTCAAATGCAACGCTGGCTGGACAAACTTACTGATCTTGCCGCTGTCCCTGGCATGAGTATCTCGTAAAACAAGGACTGGAGGCGGTTATCGCGAAAACCGGCTTCAGCGGATACGCCTATCTTAACCCGTTTGAATTGCTGCCCGAGGCGCAGCATCGGTTCGAGGAAAATGGTGAGTGGCAATGTAGCTCCGTTCACGAGGCCTCGATTTTGTGGTCAAATATTTCATTTGTCAAAAACAGGAATGAAAGCGGCCAATCGAATGACGGCTTTGCGCCCGCATTACGGCCGTTAGACATGACGGAACTGCTTCCCGAAAGCAGACACATATTTCCGATGCGAACGGGATACCCCGAGCCGCAAAAAATCTATCACGGGGAGCTACGATCTCTGACGGACCATGACGTGGAAAACCGCTTGCAACCCTGAAAGCGACACGAAGGTTGTCCATCTTATAACCGAGGTGAAGACAACTAGTTTACCGACTTCACGGCCTGGAGAATGACGTCCGCGGTTTCTTTCGGGTGAGACATGTAGACCATGTGGCTCGACTTGATGTCCGTAGCTTTGGTTCCTGCCCGCTTGTACATCCAACGGAGCAACTCTGGAGGAATGACCCGGTCCTCGGTCGTTACGATGCCGAATGTCGGTTTCTCATGCCATGCCGCCTGGTGGAACCTTACCTGATACGTCGCCACGGTCATCGGCTTCGAGGATGCTGACATGAAGTCAGTTACATCTTCGGGAAGATCCGCAGCGATCGTGTCGCGATAGGTAGTCGGGCTGGGAACGAAGGTGTGAGCGTCCAGCATCTCCATGTTGATCTTCATCGGGTACAGCTGGGAAAGCTCGGTCAGGTTCTCGCCCTCATCGGGCTCCAGGGCGGCCACGTATACCAGCGCTTTTACCACCTCTTCGGTTCCTGCCTCCGTGATCACCGCTCCGCCGTAGCTGTGACCAACGAGCACTGTAGGACCCTTCTGCTGCTTGAGGATGAGCCGGGTGGCAGCGATGTCATCCGCCAGACTGGTGTGCGGCAGCTGGACGACGCTCACTTTCAAGCCCTTCGCCCGCAGGATGTCGTAAACCGGTCGCCACCCAGATGCGTCCATTGTCGCACCGTGGACCAGCACAACATTTGTGGCATCTGCAAAGGCGGGGACAGCCATCGATGTCCCAATAAGGGCGGCCAGCATCAGTTTCTTCATTGTCTCACACCTCTTAATTCAATTTGGTGACTCGAATATAGCGAACTGGCAGCTTATCTATTAGATAGTGTATTTCGCACACCTCTATCGATGAGTTAGATAAATGGATCGCCTAGTGCTTCGTGACCTTGCTGTCTTCGAGACCGTAGCAAGACACCAGAGTTTTACGGCTGCCGCAGCCGAGCTTGGAATTTCTCAGTCGTCTCTCAGCTATGCGGTGAGCCAGCTTGAGCAACGTGTCGGCGTAACGCTGCTTGCCAGGACGACACGCACCGTCGCGCCGACGGAGGCGGGAAGGCAACTTCTCGGCACGCTCGTGCCAGCTCTTCGGGACATCGGCGATGAATTGGCCAACCTGCAGGAGATGCGTTCGATTGTTTCAGGAGCTGTTCGGTTGACGATGGTTCCTGTCGCCTACGAGACCATTTTGCGTCCGTCGCTTACGTCATTTCGCGAGAAATATCCGAACGTGTCGATTGAGGTGTCGATCGACGAGGGGTTCAGCGACGTCGTAGCCAAAGGATTCGATGGAGGTATCAGGTTTGGCAACCTGGTCGATAAGGATATGATCGCAGTGCCTCTCACGCGATCCGCACCTGTTGTGATCGTGGGCTCCCCGGAATATCTCCAAAATCACGGCCCGGTTCCCACACATCCCGATGACCTCTCGGCGCATGTCTGCATCGGATATCGCTTCGTTAGTTCGACGCGGCTCTATCGCTGGCCGTTGTCGAAAAAGGGCAAGACCGTCGAGTTCAAAACAAACGGCCATCTGGTGTTCAACGATGGGGAGGCGATACGCTCCGCGGCTCTCGACGGCTTGGGGCTCGCCTACCTATTCGAGGTTCAGGTTCGCGAGGATATCAAGTCTGGGCGACTCGTCTCTGTCTTGTCCGACTGGCTTCCGGATTTACCGGGTTTTAGCCTTTACTATCCGGACCGGACCAGGACGTCTCCAGCGTTCAGGGCATTGATCAATCACTTACAGCTGTTGCGCGCCGATAATAGAACCAATGAGCCATCTTGACGACCGAGCGTTCGGAGATGTGGCTCATTCCGATGAACAACTACTGCCCAAAAATCAGCGTCAACAGGCTTTGCGGATGCAGATCGTTCTGGCCATCGCGCCCCACTTCTCGCGGACTAGTCCTACAAATCAAGGTAGGTAACCCGCTTTCTCGATCGCGGGGCGCGCAGCCCAGGTTGATTGGGCGCATTTGCACTCTCATACTGACCACTGCATGCACGGCGGCTTTTCTCCGCCCTCTTCACTGGCATGAGCAACCGCTCATAATAAGAATCGGGCCAGCCAATATCCCGTAAAATATGATCGGGAAGGTCATTTACATGCTTCTTTGTGCCCGTCGTTTTCCGCAACACAACGACAGTTCTGAACCATTGCTGAACTCTAGCTGCAACTGCAAAACTCATCTTAGTCATAGCTTCTACCATTTTACGTGCGGATACATCTCGTTACGTATCCGCACACCTTTTTTGTTACTCAATTGTTGACGTTGAACGACCTTCGATCAGGCCCGGCCTACTTCGCGAGCGACCGTAGCCGGCCAATGATTAGGTGCCGGCCTTATTGAGGCCCGCTGCGTTTAAGCGCAGCGATAACTCCACATCTGCCGCGAAAGGCACTGAGAGATAGCCGTGTTTAACAGATCGGACCCGTGCGACATATTCCGGGCTTGCGTCCGCATTGTCGGCAATTATCAGCGCGCCGAGCCGCAACCGTCCCTCTAAAAGGGACAGCACGGAAGGATAGAGATTTTTAGCGCCGTCCAAAAGCACGAGGTCGATCTGTTCTGGCAGATCACGCGCGAAAGTCTCCAGCGCGTCACCTTCCCGAATCTCGACCAAGTCGGACAGGCCGGCGGCCTCAATATTTTGACGAGCATGATCGACCTTCGAAGGCTCAAACTCGCTACCGATCAGGCGGCCGCCCCCGTTATCTCGCAGTGCCGAAGCAAGATGGATGGTCGATATCCCGAAAGATGTCCCGAACTCGATGATAGTATGGGCGCCGGTAGCGCGCGCAAGCATATAGAGAAGGACACCGGTTTCACGAGAGACCGCAAGTGGCTGCTCCTTGAGACGCTCATAGAAACGCCGATAGTCGGCTCGATCCGCGTTGCGGACTTCGGGCGGGACATCTGCCATCTGCCGATCATAGGCCTCCTCGATAGCATCGGCGTCCGCAAAGAGCCGGTTGATCAGGGAAGATATTGCGGGTGAGGTAAAGTTTATCATTGCACGCTCCGTAAGGTGGATGAACCCGGGCCAATCGGCGGTTCTATGCAATGCGTTGAGATATGACGATGTGTGGCGGCGAGAGGATGAGCCATCCCTGCCCCTGAGTCCCTCGGACCTACTTATTACCAGCACCGTTTGAACGGTAGTTGCTGGATTGAACGTCAAACCATCACCTAAGCGCAATTGCAGAGAGCCGACAGAGTCGGTCTCGGGCTTGCGCGTTGAGTGACGTTAACGCTTACGATCGCCAGTGGTGCGACAGCTAGCTTCTAGCATTGCAGACACCTCGACAGCAAGAGAAATTGGAGACGCTGCCCCATCTCGTCAGTCTGGGGGCTCTGCACCTGCCTTTAACAGCTATTGGCCACACGTCGGCTAACCGATAGCGTGTGACTGATATAAAGTTGGCCTCCGTCCCTTAACCAATGGACGAGGCTCTCAAAACTTAGAGTCCTGTAAAAAGCTATGGTCAATCTCAAGCTCAGCCTCCAGCTCCAGCAAAGCTTGCTTTACAGCGCCATCCTGATGATGGATGTCCGCAACCATATCCAGCGGTGCGCCCTCAATGGTTGATCGAGGAAGTGTGATACCAGGCATCGTCGCGATAATGCGCATCTTCAAGCCCTCGGCAATCTGTTTGAGCTGGGCCGCGCATTTTCCGCCACCGTGACCACCATAGGTGATGATTACCAGAGGCTTGTTGCGCCACTCGGAATATAGATGATCGATCGCATTCTTGAGTACGCCAGGATAACCCCAATTATATTGAGGCGCTACAAACGCGACTGCGTCGGCGCTGGCAATCTTCTTACTCCAAGCCCTCGTGGACACTTGTTGATAGGCATCGGCTGCCGGAATGTCCGGTTCGTCATTCATTGGCAATGGCCAGTCAATCAAATCGACTAGTTCGAAATCGAGGTTGGTTTCGGCACGTGCAATTTCGATCACCCAAGCTGCAATCTGAGGACAAAGCCGGTTGGCTCGAACGCTACCCATGATTACCAAGATGTTTGGTCTGCGCTTCTGTTCGGATGTATATGTGTGTATCATGCACAGAACATAACAACAGTATGGAGGCTTGTAAAGCGTGCACGATACACATAATTCCGATGCGCTGGCTGCAGCCCTGATCGATCTGGTAGGCATCCTGAATAGTCCACGTCAAGATGATGTGCTGTTAAAAGAAGCCGGCGTATCGCTCGACCGGGCGTTGTTTCCATTGCTGGTTCGTATTGGAACAGCTGGCTCTATCGGCGTCGTTGAGCTTGCCGAACAGGTGGGTCGCGATCATTCGACGATCAGTAGGCAACTTGCAAAATTGGAAATGTTGGGACTAGTCGATCGCCAGACAGCAAGGGGAGATCAGCGTATCAATCAAGCCATCATCACAGAGAACGGCAGTCAGAAGGTGCTCGCTATTGTGCAGGCGCGACGAAAGCTGCTTGACGCATTGCTGTCGGACTGGAGTTCAGACGAACGCGAAGCCATTGCACGGCTTAACCGGAAGCTTGCCGATGTGATGAAGGCCGCGAGGAGCGCTAAAGCCTAGAGAGAAAATGATCCTGCCTGCGGCCCGCAAAATCACCTCTTCGGTAACGTCTATGCGTGTTGATCTCCACGCGGAACTGAGCCGCCACCGCCCTCAGCCAACATCAACAGCATACCTCCTTGTTAAGACGTTCCAAATGGGCTCGTGATGTGCAATTTAGCGCGATGTTGTGATGGGAACGTCATGTAGGCAAGCAAATCCTGTTCCGACTCATCCATGAAATCTCCAACCGTAGCATCTGGCACGGGTGAAGCCCACGGCGTTCAAAGAAAGAAATGCTCGGGAGCAATGCTGTGGGCATCAGCCGTCGTGAGGGGAGACTATTTCCGGCTTGCCAACGAGCAAAACATCGATTGCCAGACGCTTGCTCGCTCATTATCAGCACATTGCAATTACGGGGAACGATCTTATGATTGAATCCACACAAAATGGCTTGATTAAGCCGTCGGTAGAATGCAACGGCGTGTCAGATATTATCGAGCAACACCACTTCGGTACTCACTCAATGGCTTTCTGGCTGATTATGTAAAACCAACTTCTGCACCCAACCTGCCAGCCCAAAACCTCGGTTGTCTTCCTATCCAAGGCAAAGCACGCTCCAGCTGACCTGCGAGACTAAAAAGCAGAGGTTCTTGACCAAAGCCTGCGGTAAATTGCGATCCTACCGGCATGCCGGTTGCGGCATCAACAGATAGGGGCACTGACATCGCAGGTATACCGGCAACATTCGCCGCAGCGGTGAAGGGTGAATAACTGAATACCCGCTCCACCCACTCCAGTCCATCCAGATGGTCTTGGCCGCTATTGTATTCGCCAATCAGAGGCGGCAGGTTCGGCAAGGTTGGAGTTAACAGCACGTCATATTGCTCAAAAAAAGCCCCGAGGACGCGTGTCACAGTGTTTCTCGTATCGAGTGCCTGGAGCATGTTAAGGCCTGTTATCTCTCGTCCGTAAGCATAAATGGCAGATGTTGCCGGCTCAAGCACGTCTCGGTCAGGCTTTCTGCCGGTCAATCTCGCCACCAAATCGATCCAGGCAGCTGTATTTACCCCCCAGAACTGAGCGTTGGCATGAACGAAAGCTTCCCACGAAACTCCGAGATCCAGCTGAACCTCCTCCACGTCGTGACCGAGATTCTCACAAAGCTTCGCGATTAGGCAAAGCTGATCTGCCACCGCCCGCGACGTTTGTTGGCCGTTAAGCGGATGAAGCATAAATCCAATCCTGAGCGGGTGCGGATCGGCGTCCAACGTTGAAAGGAAGGTGTTTTCTGGTGATGGAATATAATATGGCTCACCTATACCACCCCCATGGACAGCATCCAGAAGCGCTGCGCTGTCTCTGACTGTCCTGCTGACACCGAACTGTACTGCGAGCCCGCTCCAAACCTCGTCAACAAAAGGACCGTTGGAAACCCTTCCCCGGGTCGGCTTCAAGCCGAATAAACCATTTACCGCAGCAGGCACACGAATACTGCCACCGCCATCAGTCGCATGGGCAAGAGGAACAATCCCAGACGCTACCGCTGCCCCTGAACCTCCACTTGAACCGCCCGCACTACGGCTGATGTTCCACGGATTTCGCGTCGGACCAGTGGTAACACTTTCAGTGGTCGTGCTGATGGCAAATTCAGGTGTTGATGTTCTTCCAATAGGTATCAGTCCACTTTGCCGAAACCGCTTCATCAGGTTCGAATCCGCCAGTGCAACCATGCCGGCGGCGATACGGCTGCCAAGCTCACTTGCACGCCCGGCTCGTGTTGCACCTAGATCCTTGATCAAAAACGGTACGCTTGGAAAAGCAGCGTTTTTTGCCCGCTCAGATTGCGGCATGATCACCTCGTCCGGCCAAATCCCTACAACAGCATTTAAGTCTGGGTTGACTAAGTTATACGCCTCCAAAGCCGCAGCCATAACTTCATGCGCTGCCACATCCCGATTTTCAATCAGCTTCGCAAGCCCCAGAGCGTCCTGGGCTGTATAGTCGTGAAGATTCATGCTTGCTTCCTCTCTTCAATGAACTACATTCGTAGGAATGATACTGCGCAGTATCAATGATACCATTGAGTATCATTGTCAAGATTGATTGTTTGAGGGATCAGATGTCTTCGCTAAAAGAACGCGTTACAGCAGCCGCTTACAAACTGTTTGATGAGAATGGCATCCAGCATGTGACAATGGACGCCATCGCAGTTGAGGCGAAGACGACAAAAATGGGCATCTACAGGCATTATGATTCACGCGATGCCCTCATCCAGGATTGGTTGACGGTAACCATTAATCGCTATTGCCATGCGCTGAACGAAATTGAACGAGTACACCACGATGACCCACGCGCGCAGCTTATGGCATTGGCCGAGTTTATTTCGCGGGGTCTGGAGGCAATATCGCACCGGGGCTGCCCGTTTGTGAATACAATTGCCGAGATCGAAGACAGAGAAAGCCCTCTGCGCCAACAAATAGAGGCTCACAAGACGGCACAGGCCGGGCGCGTCTTACAGATGTGCCGCAAAGCCCACATTCCAAATCCGCAGCTCACGGCTGCGGAGATCACATTTCTGTTCGAAGGCGCTCAGGTTTCTGCTCAAAACGGGAGTATTCAACACATCGAACGCCACATCATGACGATTATGCGCAAAATCCTGGAACGATAAAATGTACGCGCGCAGGCCACCCCACGTATCATTCGGACTGCTGATAGGCGATTTTCCGCATGAGTGATGCGGAGATGCACGATAGTGTGTATCACCCGCGGACCTTTCAGGTTTTTACTGCATAACTCATCCGGCCTTGCCGCAAGCCGCGGGATTGGCAAACACCTTCATTAGATCCTAGCGCGACCGACGCAGGGTAGTGCAGTAGACTCTGCCATGTGCCTCCAAAATATCCGCTTCTGCAACACCTGTCTCTGACGCCTCTAGCGGCGGTGAACTAAGCAACATGTATATCACTGTAGAAGCGTGAGGCATCAGGAACTGGAGGTCGAAACATAGCCTCAATGCGAACCTCGCCAGATTGCCGCAGCCCTCAGATCAAGACGAGGCGATACGGCCTGGCCGTGCTGCCCAAAGAGTTAGATACCGTGCATCCAAGAGACTCAGCGAGGAAAGGGATGGTCAGGCGTGATGTCACGGTCGAGCAGGATCAACCGCCCCCAATCTCCGTTAGCATTTGGGCCGCCTTGCCAAATATTCCTTTTTTAGCAGATGTTCAGTAACCAGCCGGGTGTGGCGCCCAACCAGACTTAACGCCCCGGAATAGCGACTTTTGTCTCGATAAAGCGGAAGATCCTTCCAAAGACTGCGCCCATAACGAGGTAGATAGTGCCGGCGATGAGGAAGGTTTCAAAAGGTGCGTAGGAGCGGGCGACGAAGACACGAGCTGCACCAGTCATTTCGAGCACCGTTACCGCACTTGCGAGCGTCGAGCCCTTCATCACCAGAACGAGTTCGTTTCCGATCGCAGGAAGAACCGAGCGATAGGCTTGGGGAAGGATGATTTTCGACAACAAGGCGGTCCTATGCAGGCCCAGCGCCCGTCCAGCTTCCCATTGCCCGGTCGGAAGCTGCCTGATCCCGCCAGCCAGAAGTTCCGCAGCGTAGGCGGCCGAGTTCAGACCGATAGCCAGAATTGCGCAGTAGACCGGACTGCGAAGGACAGGCCAAAGATAACTGTTCCTTACAAGTTCGATTTGCCCGAGACCGTAATAGATTATAAACAGTTGTACCAGCAGCGGACTTCCGCGAATGAGAAAGGTAAAGGTTGAAACGGGCACTCGGATTGCCTGCCGGGCCGACGTCAGGCCGAGTGCCAACGGCAACGCGAGAATCTGTCCCAGCGCAAAGCTGGCGATCGTGATCGCCACGGTCAGCAAGAGTCCGTTCTTGACTGCGAGAAAGGCTGGAAGAAAAAGGTCTAGTGACATGCGTCACCTCATATGCGGTGTGAGGCGCGCTTCGTAAGCCTTCAGAAGAAGGGTCGAGACGCCGGTGATCATTACGTAAAGCGCTGCTGCCGCGAGGTAGAACGCTAAAGGCTGATGAGTTGCTCCGGCTCCCACGACAGACTTGCGCATGAGTTCTTCAAGGCCGACGACAGAAACAAGCGCACTCTCCTTCAGCACGACGAGCCACTGGTTCCCAAGCCCCGGCAAAGCACGCAACATCATTTGCGGCAGAATGATCATCAAAAACGCACGCGGGCGGCGAAAGCCCAGAGACAGCGCGCCTTCCCATTGCCCTTGCGCGACGCTCAAAAGCGCACCGCGCAGAATTTCGGTCAGGTAAGCTGCGGCAACGATCGAGAGCGAGGCGATGCCCGCAGTCAATGCATTGACCTCGATGTAGCGGCCTGCAATTTTGGTCATGAAAACCGTGCCGCCGTAGAAGATCAGGAATATCACCAGAAGCTCCGGCAAACCGCGTATAAGGGCGACATATCCCATGATTGCGCGGCGTAAGAACGGCCCACCGTAGACCGCCAGAGGTGCAAGGACAGCCGCGATCAAAAATCCGATTACAAAGCTTGCTATGGCGACTGCCAATGTCATCCCAAGTCCATGAAGGAGCTGGTCCCGGTATTGATAAACCGCCTCAAACATCGCGTGATCCCTCCTTTGATGGGCGAAGGCGATCGCTCAGGCTCGCGAAAAACTGCTCCGAAAACCAGATCATGTTTTCAAGATGAGAGACGAGAATGTTTTCGTCCGGGGAGTGAAGCATTGCGCCGTGATGTGTCAGGCCTGCCCCAAATAGTGTGCAACCGAACTTGTTAACGAACGGATGGGCGAGACCCGATGCTGCAGAGCTTGGTTGGATGATGGCCGGGCGTCCGAACGCTTGCTGCAAAAGGTCCATCCCTAAGTCGATTGCGAAATGCAAGGAGGAGCTTCGGACGCCAAGGACTTCCGCATCGAGGATTTTGAGCGAAATATCGTCGAACCCGTTCAAGTCGAGATGCTGTCTCAACAATTCGGCGACCAGTAAAGGGTGCTGGCCTGGCGCAAGTCGGAAGTCCAGCTTGGCAACGCCCTCACACGGGAGCACTGTTTTTGAACCCTCCCCGCCGTAGCCACCGTGGAAGCTGTTGACGTTTACGCATGGCTCGAAATTGATGTGCTCGTAGAATGTATCCGCATCGACACCTGCGAGTAGACGTTCGCCGCCCGTTTCCTGCTGAAGGTCGACAAGCGGGAATGGCGGAACCGCCGCCAATTGCTTACTGCGGTCATCTGGTTCGACGACGTCGTCGTAAAAGCCCTTGATCAGAACACGTCCCTTGTCGTCTCGAAGTGAGGATACGGCTGTTGCCAGACGCCAAAGAGGGTTGTCAAAGATTGCCCCGAGGCTCGAATGAAGGTCAGCCTTTGCGGTTCGACAACCGAGCTCGATCGCTAGAATGCCCTTGAATCCCATCAGAATAATCGGGCGTCCAGTCTTGTCGACCTCGCCGAACTCCCACCAGCAGAGATCGGCCGTGGTTTCGGGAAACCTGCGTTCGAGGAAACGCGCGAGCGACGGGCTGCCAATTTCTTCTTCTCCGTCGACGATCCAGATGATTTTAAATGGAAGAGGTTCGACACATGACTTCCTAAAGGCACGCCAGCCTGCAAGACGGCTGACGAACTCGCCTTTGTCGTCGGCAGATCCGCGCCCATAAAGACGACCATCCCGCTCAGATAGAACGAACGGCGGTTCGGTCCAAAGATCGACGGGGTCCTCGGGCTGCACATCATAGTGGTTGTAGATAACCAGGGTGAACGGCCCCTCTCCCGTTTCGCCGACAACGAAAGGTCCCACGTCGCCGGGGTATTGGCCGGTATCGAAGCCCGCCTCCGAGAGAAGGGCTTCAACCTTGTCCGCGCAGGCTTCCAGGTCTTCAGCTCGAGCGCTGACGGATCGGATCGAAACGAGGTCTGCGAGATCTTGCTTAGCCGCGGCGAGGATTTCTGCTGCAATTTGCATGTGCACTCCTGAAGAAGGGAGGCGGCGTGCCGCCCCCCTGAAGACGTCACTTCTTGGACACATCGTAGCCGAAATATTTCTCGGCAATCGTTTTGATGGTTCCGTCCTTGAGCATGGCTTCTACCGCAGCGTCGATCTTTCCCTTGAGTTCGGCCTTGCCCTTGGCCATTGCGACCCCCTGGCCTTTTCCGAACTCAGCAAAGTCGGCGCCCGTCAGCAACGGTCCAGCGTAGACGAGCTTGTCAGCGCCACGATCCTTTACGAGAGGCGCCCAAGCGGAGCGCTCCATAAGACCCGCTTCGATGCGACCGGCAATGAGGTCGTCGGCGATCTGGTCAGGGCGCTCGTATGTGCGAACGTCCGCCTCCGGAAAATGCGCACGGATAACCTGCTCGTGTGTGGTTCCGCTCTGCACACCGATGGCGGCTGTCGCGAGCGCCTTGGGCAGATCAGCAGGCGTTTTGGCGGACGCAGCTTCGCTGCCGGGAGCGACGACGATCGAGTTCGGGGCATCGGCATAGGCCACTGAAAAGTCGACCTTCTGAGATCGCTCGTCGTTGATCGAGACACCTGAAATGACGACGTCGAACTTGCCGACCTGCAATCCCGGAAGAAGACCGTCATAGGCTTGGTTCTGCCATGCGCATGTCGCAGCGATGCGCTTGCAAATCTCGTCGCCGACGTCCTTGTCAAAGCCGACAATATTTCCAGCACCGTCCACGGATTCCCAGGGTGGGTAATCAGCGCTTGTGCCAATGCGGAGGTCGTCCGCCGATGCGGCGCTAGCCAGAAGAGCGGCACCAAGAGAGAGAATGACTGTCAATCGTTTCATGGATATTCCCCTTTTGTTAGAAACGTACTTCTCCTGCCGCCCTGGGAGAGGACGGTTGGAATTCTTGAATGGTTGAGGATCAAGCGGCCAACGAAGCGGCCTCCCTGAGGAACGCCGACACGCGTTTCAGGCCTTCGCGCAAAACAGCTTCGCCGTTCGTGTAGCCGATACGAAGGTACCCCTCCATATCCATCGCACTGCCTGGCGTAAACATGACCCCGGTCTTTTCCAGAAGGCGGATACAAAACTCTTCCGAGGAAATTGGCAGGTCGTATTTCAGGAGCGCGGTCGTGCCGGACTTCGGCTTGATCCACGAGATCAGCGGCTCGGCATCCACCCAGTCCGACAGGATCGCAAGGTTGGTACGGGTAATCTCGTGGCTGCGCTTAAGGATCTTGTCCTTATTCTCCAATGCGATCGCGGCGAAATGATCATCGAGCATGCCGACCGAGATCGTGTTGTAATCGCGGTGAACAGAGACCGCATGGATCAGTTCCACGGGCCCGGCGATCCAGCCGAGACGAAGGCCGGCCAGCGAGTAAGTCTTCGACATAGAGCCCGTGCTAATTCCCTTTTCGTAGAGGTCTGCGATGGACACCGTCATGCCGAGTTCGCCCTCCTGGTCCGTGCCGCGATAGACTTCATCGCAGAGTACCCATGCGCCGCATGCCCGAGCAATCTCGACTAGCTTCTCAAGATAGGCGCGGTCCATCAAGGAGCCGGTCGGGTTGTTCGGATTGTTGATGGCGATCAGCTTGGTGCCGGGCGTCGCAAGCGCCTTCAGTTCCTCGAGATCAGGCAGGAAGCCGGTCTTCTCGGTGAGCTTCAGGATCTGCGTGTCAGCGCCGATGCTCTCCGGGATCGAGTAGTGCTGCTGGTAGGTTGGCAGGACGGATATCACGCGGTCGCCTCGCTCTACCAGCGTCTGGTGAACAAGGGCGTTCGCGCCGATCGCACCATGGGTGGTGACGACATTCTCCATCTTCTGCGTTTCGTAGAGGCCAGCCACGAGGTTACGAAGGCGGACGCTGCCTTCGATCTCGCCATAGGTCAGTTTTAATGGAAGGAGCTGCTGCGCGATGTCGTTGATACCCGCCATATCAAGCAGTTCGGCGACGGTCAGCGATTCGACACAGGTCTCTGCGAGGTTCAGCTCGCACTGCGTCTCATATTTATTCATCCAGATTTCGACGCCGAAATTGCGGATCTTCATGTCATTGTCCTCGTGTGTTCTGGTTTTTGTTCAGGCGCGAGCGGCTTCGAGCAGCGCGACGGCAGCGGCGATATCTTCAAGGCCGAGACCGATCGAGCGGAAAAAGGCGGGGCGCTCCCGGCTTGGCGCAGTCGCACGGCCGGAAAGCAGTTCGGGAAGGTCTCCCCGGATCGATTCCGCACTCCAGCTCCCTGCAGCCGCAGCAAGCTTCATCTCACCGGCCGATGCAGGCGTCATTGCCCGATAGTCGCAATAGACATCGAAACCCTGGAGAGCGGCTGGGTCGACTTCATGCGCGTTGGCGACGTTTGTGCTGATCGAGGTGACGACGGCGGCCTTCGACAATGACGCGACGTCGATCACTGGCTTGCCGGAAGACGTGCACAAAAGCACGACGTCAGCACCGCGCACCGCCTCGTTGACGTTTGCGTATTTCGTGATGGCGACGCCGTTCGTGGTCTTCTCAGGAATGACGGTACGGCCGGCGATGTTAGGCGACGCTATCCTAACCTGCTTCCATTCACGGATGCCTTCGGCATAACGGAGATGCGCGAGCGCGACCGGGCCGGTCCCTACGATCGTCAGGACGGAAGCATGCTTGGGTGCGAGAGCATCGGCAGCAACGATGGAAGTGGCGGCCGTCCGTTCTGTGGTGAGCTTCTTGGAATCGCAGAGCAGGACCGGGGTGCCCGTTTCCATCGAGATCAGCAGCGTCCAGGCGGTAACCAACGCCTTTCCGTCGCCCGCAATGTATGGGGAAAGCTTGGCACCGAAGACCTTTTCCTCAGCGAAGACGCCCAAGTACGTGATGAAGTCGCCAGCATCGCCCGGAAAGAGGCTGAGCGTCTGCGGCGGCTGTACGGCCTGACCTTCGGCGAGCGCACGAAACATGCGCTCGAGCGCGCCACGGATGTCGACCTTGGGAAGGAGTGCTGTAATCTGCGTTTCATCGAGTATGATCTGTCGCGTCATAAGAAGTCTCACCTTTCGATATGCGGGAAGCAGTGGACATGCGTCCCCGTTCACGCAAAAGGTTGGATGCGCGGTCGAATTCGCTGTTGAAACGTCTGCCCGTTAAGAGTAGAGAGAACCTATGAGCAATATATTGCACAGTCAAGAGCGCAGCGACGTGCTTTCTCACGTTTCGGGAAACCTGCGCCGCCTGAGGCAGGCTTCGGGTATGAGCCAGGTCGCACTGGCCGAGGCATCCGGCATCAGCCGCCGTATGATCATCGGCGTCGAGGCGGGAGATGCGAACATCAGCCTGTCGAGTCTCGACAAGCTCGGTGCAGCGATGGGTGTCACCTTCGTCGACCTTGTCAGAGATCCGGACCGTTCGTCGACCGACATAGACGAGGTAACCTGGCGCGGACGCGGCGAAAACAGCGTTGGCGTCCTGCTCGGCACCGCGCCTGCCGGGCAAGAGACACAGATGTGGCGATGGTCGTTGGACGCAGGGGAACGGTACGACGCCGAACCTGATCCCAAGGGGTGGCATGAGATGATCTTCGTCATCGATGGCGTGCTCACGCTTATCCGAAGCGGTGTGGAGACCAATCATCCGGCCGGATCGTTCCAGATTTACGGTTCCGCGCAGGAGTATTCCTACCTTAACAAGACCAATGAAACGGTGCGTTTTATTCGTAACGTGGTCGCGTAACGTTATCGGATGAAGCAGTCAGTTCATAAAAAAGAGGCCCGCATCGCTGCGCGCCGAGATGTGACACGAACAAAATCGGCACTAGGGGGAACTAGCCCACGCGGATGTCGAGAGGGAAGCGGACGGCGAATGTGACGCCAAGCCGTATTTCAACGAAATGACCGACCGGTCCTTTGACCGCCTTGATGAGATTCGAACCGCAATTCTTCCCATCTCGCCGTTCAAACGCCATATAAAAAATTGAAATTACTTGTAAATTAATTCTGGCGGCGAGAAAACTCCGGCACCCGGCACGTCAAAATGCTACGATTTCGGAAAATCGCCGTGAAAAAAGGTTTCGTCAACTATCGGGACCAATTGGACGATTTTTACATCTCTCGACATTAGTGACGCGCACGAATTAGCCTCTAAAGTACCGTCATAAAATCATATCAATCACTCTTCGCGAACGCAAATAGCGTTTTCTGCCATGGTGGTGAGGAACCAACTTTTCGGGCAAATGCACGGGCAGCCCAACATCTGATCCCAGTTTGATCACGCCAGACCGGCCATTTGCATGATACAATCGCCACGTTGAACGATGACGAGGTACCACAAGCACACAATGATCCCATCATTGATCGGGTACTTCCTAGACCCCTCCGATTTTGCTGGAGCTCCGTTTCTCTTGCGCACACCGGCAGGCATGAGAAAACCACTTAAAAACCGGAGAGATCTTTTGCATACGAAGTACCCTACTCAGCAGCCAGTGCCGTCAGTTGCGCCAGTTCTTTCGCTTCTCCGTGGTGGTCATCTTTAGTTGGCTTGATCCGGAACCACACCGCGTACAGAGCTGGAAGGAAGAGCAGGATCATCACGGTACCCGCCGCCGTTCCGCCAATCAACGTATAGGCCATCGATCCCCAGAACACCGAATGAGTTAAGGGTATGAAGGCGAGAATGGCAGCCAGTGCAGTCAGGATGACAGGGCGCGTCCGCTGCACCGTCGCTTCAATAACGGCGTGATAGTCATCGAGACCGGCAGCTTGATTTTCCTTGATTTGTTCTGTCAAGATCAACGTGTTGCGCATGAGGATACCTGCCAATCCTATCAACCCGAGAATGGCGTTAAAGCCGAAAGGCTGATTGAAGAGAAGCAACGTCGGGACCACCCCGGCAAGTCCGAGTGGCGCAGTCAACATGACCATCGTCATCGTTGACAGGCTGCGAACCTGGAGGATGATGACGATCAACATCGCTGCAATCATGGCCGGGAATATCTTGACGAGTGCGACATTGGCCTTGAGGGATTCCTCGATGTTACCGCCCATTTCGATGCGGTACCCGACAGGAAGCGATGCGATCAGTGGCTGAAGGGCCTTCATGACCTGCTGTGAGACCTCCGGGGGTTGTGTCGCCTCGTTGATGTCAGAGCGTACCGTAATCACCGGCGTGCGGTCGCGGCGTTTCAGGATCGGCTCCTCAAACCGGATCTCGGAATGGCCGATCTGATCAAGGGGGACCTGATGGCCATTCCTGCTCATGAGCGAGAAATCGCCCAGCCTTGAAGGATCAAGCCGGTTGTCACCTGCGCTACGCGCGACAACAGGAACATTTCGGATGTTGTCGCGCACTTGGGTAACTGGGATGCCGCTGAGCAACAACTGCATCTGCTGGGCTGCCTCAGAGGGTGAGAGACCGATCAGATTGAGCCGATCCTGGTCGGGGACAAACCGCAGCACCGGAGTTCGGTTGCCCCAATCCCGGTTGGGCTGTCGGACATCTGGAACACTTTTCATGATAGCAAGAGCCTGCTCGGAGATTTTGTAAAGTTCATCCGGATCCGGTCCCATGATCCGAAACTCGACCGGAAACGGCGTGTAGGGGCCAAAGACAAGCTGTGTTACGCGCACAGATGCCTCAGGAACAAGCCCGTCCGAAACGGCGGCTCGCAGGCGGTGCTTCAAAGCCTCGCGTGCGTGCGCGTCGGGGGTGAGCACAACGACCTTGGCGAAGGCAGGGTCGGGCAATTCGGGTGCCATGGCAAAGAAGAAGCGGGGCGCACCCTGCCCTACATAGCTGGTGACGATTTTTGCTTCCGGCTGAGCTTGCAGCCAGTCCTCGACTTTCTCCACTGCGGCTGTCGTGGTTTCGATGCTTGTGCCTTCGGGCATGCGAACTTCGACCAGCACTTCAGGCCGATCCGATGTCGGAAAGAACTGCTGTTTTACGCCTCCCATCCCGACGACTGAGACAGCCATCGCGATGCCAACCACTGCACACGTCATGAATTTATGCCGAACCGCGAACTCGATGAGGGAGCGAAGGCGACGGTAGTTCGGCGTATCATAGATGGCGTGATGTCCACCCTCGACCGGTTTGATATCAGGTAACATCTTAACGCCGAGGTAAGGGGTAAAGATGACTGCAACAAACCACGAAACGATCAGCGCAAAGCCCACGACCCAGAAGATGTTTCCGGCGTATTCACCGGCAGTCGATCTTGCGAAGCCCACGGGCATCAGCCCGATGATTGTGACGAGGGTGCCGGACAGCATCGGCGCTGCCGTATGGCTCCAGGCAAAAGCGGCCGCCTTGATGCGGTCCATGCCCTCCTCCATCTTCACCACCATCACCTCAATGGCAATGATGGCGTCGTCCACGAGAAGGCCAAGCGCAAGGATTAACGCGCCGAGCGTGATACGATCGAAGAATCGGCCGGTTTCCAGCATGATGAGGAAGACGACGGCGAGCGTCAGCGGTACAGCAAGCGCAACAACGATGCCGACGCGCCAGCCGAGGGCAACCAGGCTCACGAATAGCACGACGCCAAGCGCCATTGCGAACTTGAGCATGAATTCGCCAACCGCCCCGTCGATGTTAACAGCCTGATCGCTGACTTTGGTGAGCGTCATGCCCAGCGGCAGTCTCTGCGTGATTGCGGCGGATCGCGCTTCAAGCGCCTTGCCGAGCTCAAGACCATTCCAGCCCTGTTGCATCACGGCACCCAGCATGATTGCGGGCTCGCCCTCATGGCGGATGATGTAGGTCGCCGGATCTTCATACCCGCGCCGAATATCCGCCAAGTCGGAAAGTTTTAGAGTGCGTCCAGCCGCGGCGATCGGCGTGTCGGCAATTGCCTGCACGTTGTTATAGGCTCCGTCGAAACGGATGAAGACCTGCGGCCCACGCGTGTCGATCGAGCCCGCGGGTGTAACCGTGTTCTGTCTTTGCAATGCTGCGGCGATATCCTGCGCCGATATTCCAAGCGTCGCCAGCTTGGCGTAGGAGAACTCGACGAAGATCTGTTCGGGGCGTTCCCCGAGGATGTTGATTTTCTTCACACCCGGAACATGCAGGAGATCCTGACGGATGACCTCCGCCTGTCGCACGAGGTCGCGCATCGGCATCCCCATTGCCTTCAGTGCATAAAGACCGAAGCTCACATCGGAATATTCATCGTTGACGAAGGGACCAATGACGCCTGGAGGGAGATTTCGGGCTTCATCGCTAAGCTTCTTGCGAGCCTGATAGAACTCGTCTTCGACGGCGGCGGGCGGCATGCTATCTTTCAAGGTCACGGTGAGGAAGGCGTAGCCAGGGCGCGTTGTCGTTTCGACACGATCATACCATGAGAGTTCCTGAATGCGCTTCTCAAGGGGCTCAGCGACAAGATCCTGCATTTCACGCGCAGTGGCACCTGGCCAGACTGAAGTGACCGTCAGGGTCTTGATGGTGAAGGAGGGATCCTCGGCGCGTCCCAGCTTGACGAAGGCGTATACGCCTGCAGCCGCCAACAAAACGATGAAGAATAAGGTAACGGCGCGTTCGCGAACCGCGATGGCGGAAAGATTGAAGTTCATCACTTTGTCACCTCTTGCTGCGAGGCGACCCTGACGGTAGCACCATTCTCAAGGAGATGAGCGCCGAGTGCGACGACTCGCTGGCCAACATCTATGCCAGTGACAAACGCGGTTTCTTCGCCGATCCGTTTCACTTCAATCGGTGTGAATTTCACGGCAGAGGACTGTCCATCGATCACCCATACGCCTGTGCGGCTGCCGTCATCCAGGATAGCGCCGACGGGTATAGCGACTTCCGACCTCCGATCCGTATCCATGATTCTAATTGTGACAGTCGAACCAAGCGGCGCCGAGGCCGCATCGCCGTCGAGGACATAACGGGCCTCGTAGGTTCGGGTTTGTGGGTCCGCTGAATCGGATATCTGTCTCAACCTGGCTTTTCCGTTGAGCCCGCTGTCACCATAGACACTGGCCTGCGCTTCGGATCCTATGTCGGGCCGCAAAGTCTCAGGCAGCCAGACAACGGCTTCACGAGGACCTGCCTTTGCAAGTTGTACAACCGTCTGGCCCGCTGCCACGACCTGTCCGGGGTCTCCAAGCGTTGCGACGACTGTTCCATCCGAATCTGCAAGAAGAACCGTATAGGTGGCTGCATTTTCTGCGACCTTCGTGTCAGCCTCAGCCGCGGCCAGCTGGGCCGAGGCCGTGTCGAGGGCCGCTTTCGCCTGTTCATAACGCTGTGGAGTGGCAGCCAATCCATTCTTCACCAGCGCCGCATAGCGTTTCTCATCTGCCTGTACCTGGATCAGGACAGCCTGTGCTGCAATGACCGTATTGCGCTTCGCTGTAAGCGCGAGTTGGAGGTCGGTTTCATCGATGCGCATCAGGACCTGGCCTTGTCTCACCTGCTGACCCACATCGACCATTCGCTGGACGATCTTACCCGGAACCCGGAACCCGAGATTGCTCTGTACACGGGAAGCGACATTTCCGGTAAACGACCGTTCGGCCGTTCCAGCCTTTTTCGCCTCGGCCACACTTACGAGCGGCGTAACCGTCCTCGGATCTGTGGCTTCGGCTTTCCATTCAGCGGTTTCGGAAACCAGGTAAAAGCCGGCGGCGGCCGCCACTCCCAGCAAACCCACAAAAGTCAGGACGTATTTGCGTTTCATTTAACATTCTCTACTTGACGAGCGATCTGCACAAATTAGATTGCGATCTAAATCTATTTATGTTATAGATGTCAAATGAAATCTAATCGGAGATTGACATGAGAGTGAGCCGCGCACAGGCCGAAGAAAATCGGGAAACTGTAATCAATGTTGCGAGCCGTCTCTTTCGAGAGCATGGCTTCGATGGTATCGGCCTGAAGGATCTGATGAAGGGTGCTGGCCTAACGCAAGGCGGGTTCTATAAGCAGTTCTCGTCCAAGGACGACCTCGCCGCACTTGCGTCAAGGCGCGCGATGGAAAGCGCCACACGGAGATGGTCGACTGCTGTAGCAACAAGCTCCAATCCCCTCGAAGCAGTGATGGAGTTCTACCTCTCCCCGGATCATCGTGGGGAAACGGCAGACGGCTGCCCATTGGTGGCGTTGGGAGCCGACGCGGCGCGGCAAAGCGAAGAGGTCAGGCGTCCATTTGAGGATGGTATCCGCGCTCACTTTGAGGTGCTGGATGAGCTGATGAACCATGCCAAGAGCTCCAATCCCAGCGGCAAGGCAATGGCGATACTGTCTCTGATGGTGGGCGCCGTCACGCTATCCCGCATCATGCAGGACGAGAATTTGTCGCAAGGCATCCTCGACGCAGCCACTGGCGAAGTCAGGCGCATTGCAAGCGATGCAGATGGGCGAACGAACTGACCGGCGCGAGCACCGGACGAACCGGTGATTGAAGACTGTCTTTAACCGTTCCTGTTTTTCCCAACACCTGACCACGGCCGGCAAGCCAACCGACATTTTGAAACGCAATCCAGCATAAAGAAAGAAGTAATTTCCATGAACAAGACCAATCTTGGCGTCGCCCTCGTGACGGGGGCATCCACCGGCATCGGGCAGGCAACTGCCGCGGCCCTACAGAACGCGGGCTTTCGTGTGTTCGGAACCAGCCGTCGTGCCGTCGCCCAGAGGAGCGACGGCGTTACCATGCTGACTTGCGACGTGGCCGACGATACATCCGTGGCGAAACTGGTGGATGACGTGCTGGCCGAGGCCGGGCGCATTGATCTGCTTGTCAATAATGCTGGCATGGGTCTGCTTGGTGGCGCGGAGGAATCCTCAATAGCCCAGGCCCAGGCCCTGTTCGACGTGAACGTCTTCGGCGTTTTCCGCGTGACCAACGCGGTGTTGCCGGCAATGCGACGCCAGAGAAAGGGCAGAATCGTTAATTTGAGTTCGGTACAGGGGTTCATCCCTGCTCCGTATTTCGCGCTTTACTCATCGACCAAACATGCCATCGAGGGTTATTCCGAATCGCTCGATCACGAATTACGCTCGTTCGGCATTCGCGTTTCGTTAGTGGAGCCTGCCTATACCCGTACGTCATTCGAGGCCAATCTCGCCGCCCCCGATCAGTTGCTTGATATCTATAACTCTGCGCGGGCTGATATGACTATAACCGTTCGGAAATCGATGGAAAAAGGCGACGCGTGCGAAGTAGTAGCCAAGACCATTTTGGCGGCTGCGACAGATCCCGCTCCGAAGAGGCGCTATGCGGCCGGAAAAATGGCACGCCAGGTCAGTTTTCTGCGCCGTTTCGTCCCCGCATTCGCATTTGACAAGAGCCTGCGAAAGCAGCTGGGGCTGCCGGTCTAATGTCGACATCGACAACATCCTGATAAGGTAGGCGTTGTGAGCGCATTTCAGGAGCAGATACGTTTGGCGAAACGACATCCCTGAAGATCGGGATCATCGGCGCCGGAAATATTGACGCCGGGTTGGTGCGAAAGCTTGGTGGCCGGCCATGAGGTCGCGCTTGCCAATTCGACGGGTCCAGACACTGTCCGCAATCTTGCCCGTGATGTCGGTGCTACAACTGCTTCGAAGTAGGAGGCCGTGCAGGGCGTCGTAGGGATCGTTTTTTCGATCACCGTACGCGCAACCGTACTCTGATCTCGCCAGCCTCTTCAACGACGCACGGGCGGCATTTGGCTGGATCAACAGCCATCTACGAGTTCCGAATCCGTAGCGTCGGCTTCGGCATTCCAGATCCGCCGAAATCAGCCGAAAGGATCGCCGCCTGAAAGAGGCGGACATTCTTAAAGGGGTAGCCCTCGACCATCTGAAGTTTGGCGGGGGCGCGCGGTTATACAATATCAAAAATTAACAGAAAAAGATCGATTGTACGCGCCGCAGACGCCTTGGAATTCTTCCTTTGTAAATGCCGATAACACGCGATTTTCAAACACTTTCGATTGTAGCGTGAATGTCTACAATCCACGTCGGCACTTCGTACCACACCAATAGGAATCCAAACAAACGACTGCTTCGCGCCCCAAATCAGTCGTTCAGACCGCCTCTCGGTTTTCCTGAATGCTGACGGTCTGGTTCCGGGGGATAATCGGTGATAGCTGCCGTTTGCAGAGCCATTGTTGTACCCGCTTCGCGCCATTATCGAACATTGATGCTCAAAAAAGATTTCGCAATTTAAACCCTATGGCCACTAGGTAGCGACCAGTTCGGCGATTTTTTTCGCGACTTCCTCCATCGACTCTTCCGCTGTGTTTAGCCCGGCTCGGGAGGCTAGCAAGAGGCTGACCTGCTCAAGCTCGTCATATGTCGTTCCGTGAACAACCGGGACGAGCCGCTCACGGCGGAGGAGAGCCGAAAGCTCTTTATCTGCGATGCCTTCCATCGGAAGACGGCGCAACATAGCCGGGGTTACCAAAACAATACCGACGCGCGAATTCACCAAGCCCTTATCGATTGCCCGCATCATCGGCACCCCAAGACCAAGATCCTTCTCACTGAACCACACCCGAACGCCTCTCGCTTCGAGCAGATCATGAAGTTCCTTGGCTGACCCTTGCCTGTCATCCCATGCATGACAGAGGAACACATCTCGGAGATCTGGCTGTGACGCCGCTAGGCTCTCAACATTTTCACGAACCGGCGTAAGCGCCTGTACTTGTTCCGGTGTGTACCACGCTGATGAACCGCCCCCCGACCAACGGGGCTTCAACGTACGGCGACCCGACCCGCCGCCACTGCTTCGACCGCTGCTAAGTCCAGAGGAAGACGAGGTGGTTGAGTATGAACGCGATGAGTATGATCCGGAGTCGTAGCGACTGTAGCCGCCGTATCGCGACCGGCTAGAGCACGCAGGACAGGACGCCGCGCCGCCGCCCGTATGCCCGCGAACCGGTGCAGTACATTTCGCCATTTACACTTTCCCTATCGCTTGTTCATACGGTGAACGTCAGAATTGGAATTCATAGTACTCGATTCGAGTAGTTGAGGTAGCTGAAATTCGAATCCAGAAAGCTTAACGTGTAAAAGGTCGCGACGAAGACTTTTGCATCGGTGAATGTTCACAATGGGGTCGTAAGCTGCCGATCATTGAGACTATTACCTATGGCTACTTCCCTCTACGATTCCGGATGAAGAGTTATTGGAGATGAAAAGTAGTTTTTTCCGGCTCCTCAGAGATATTTATCGTTTGGACTTGTGATAGATAGGTTACTTATGGGCGAACGTATTGCGACATTAACAAATTGGCTGGGTGGCTGGTTCACTCGTTTCGGCGCCTTCTTGGAAGGTATTGGTCGACCCGCCGTCACAAAAGCTAAATTTGTAAATCTTGCACCGACCGACCAAGCTGACAAGGACGGTGTATATTCCGAAGCGTTGCTCTTCGCCACGACAGACCCGAAAGTGAACAATATAGCGCTGACGGGGCCTTATGGTTCAGGAAAAAGCAGCATCATCCAATCGTTCCTGAAAAGATACCGAAGACCTCCACTTCACATATCTCTCGCGGCGTTCGTGAAAGAAGCCAGCCCGCCAAGCGACAAAGAAGCTAGCACCCCAAGTCTCAAAGTGAGCCGGCAGGAGATTGAAAGAAGCATACTGCAGCAAATGCTGTACGGTGCAGATGCCAACAAACTTCCACTGTCGCGATTTAAGCGAATTCAATCCCCTGGCGTCTTGTCGATCTTCAAATCGCTTTACATCATGTTCGGCTTACTCTCGCTCTGGTACGTATTCACAAAGCGGGAACCGATAATCAGCGGCACCTTTTTCGATCCACTCGCATTCAGCAATTGGCCTAATTTCGGAGTCTTCGGGTTTTCGTTGCTTTTTTTGTGGGTTTCGCTGCACAACTTTTATGTCGCCAGCTTTGGGCTGTCACTCAAAAGCGTCTCTCTAAAAGACATAGAAATAAGGCCCGCATCAGACAATCTAGATTCAATACTTAACCGTCACTTGGATGAAATTATCTACTTCTTCCAGTCAACAGATTATGATCTCGTAATCATTGAGGATCTGGACCGATTTGAAGATGCCGAAATATTCGTGACATTGCGTGAGATCAACAGTTTGGTGAATGCGAACGCGGGAGTCAGGCGAACTATTAGATTTCTTTACGCTCTCCGCGACGACGTATTTGTTAATACAGACCGGACCAAGTTCTTCGAATTCATCATTCCTGTTATTCCCATCATAAACGCTTCGAACTCGATTGATATGGTGCTGGAGCAGGGAAAGAGACTTGAACTCGACGGTCGTCTTGATCGACAGTATCTTCGAGAGGTCTCACGATATCTGAACGACCTAAGACTTATTCAGAATATCTTCAATGAATATGCCATCTACGTCGCCAATTTGGAGACTGACGACGAAAATACCCTCAACGCCAACAAGCTTCTTGCGATCCTGATATATAAGAATGTCTACCCCAGGGATTTCGAACAACTGCACCGAGGCGAAGGCAATCTCGCTGACATTCTGGGTCGCCACGATGAACTTGTTGGCCACGCAGAGGCCGGCTGTAAGGCAGAGATAGCGGAACTAGAACAAAAGATTGATATCGCCGAACGGCAGACGCCTTCTGACCTTAAGGAATTGCGCCAAGTCTACGCAATGGCGCTCATCGAGAAGCTTCCTGCGGACTCAAATAGCATCAGTGTTGAAGGGCAAGCTTGGATCACACTTCCCCAGCTTGTTGGACACGATGCGCTTGAACAGGTAATTGCAGCAAAGCATATTATCTACCGCAATGCCTACAATCACGGAACGCGGATCGATATCTCTACGTTGCAGCACGAAGTGGATAGCCAGAAGACCTACTTGCAGCGCAAGGTAGAGATCGAAAACAAAATTGAGGCCAACAAGAGCGAGAGCTTGCGACGGATTCGTGAGCTTAGAGCGAAGATCGCGACTCTTCGAACAACCAAATTCAATGAACTTGTGCGTTCAGGCGCCGAGCGTGTAACCGATCTTTTCGACGGCTTCGGCGAGAAGGGAGAGCTGGCTCGCTTCTTGATTCTAGAAGGTCATCTTGACGATACGTATTATCAATATACATCGCTGTTTCATTCTGGTCGGCTCTCACCCAATGACAACAAATTTCTGAGACAGGTACGGGCGTTCTATACTCCCGACCCCGGCTTTCAGATTGACAACCCGAATGAGGTCATCGCAGCGATGCGCGAAGCGGACTTCGGGCAAAGCTATGTCCTTAACGTCAAATTGGTTGACTGCTTTCTGAGCGAGGCGACCCGCTACAGCGAGCAGACTCGTAAGCTCTTAGAGTTCATCGCATCCCATTTTGAAGGCTGCGAAGATTTCTTCGAGGCCTATTACGCAACGGGACGCGCTGTCCCCGAATTGCTTTCGCGCCTCACTGACGGATGGAAGCAGTTCGTTCCGACTGCAATCGCCAGCAAGCGCAATCTCTCCCATATCACACAGTTGGTAACCAACCTGCCGGAAAGGGCGCTAGAAACACTAGCACGCGATGGCGACGAGTTCCCTGATTTCGTCGCGGCGAAACTTCCTGAAATTCTGGCGCTTGCACCTGATTTGGCACCCGAACGCCTCGAGCGCATTGGTTTCGAGGTTCGAGACCTCACGGCAATCGGGATGTGCACTGGCATCGTGCGCTTCATGGTAAGACGAGGCCTTTTCGAACTCTCGATTGCCAATCTGGAACATGTCTTTTCCGAAGTTCTGGACGAGACCAATCTCGTAGCGTTTCGCGAGCGTAATTACACTACGCTGCGTTCGCTCACAGATCCCGCCTTGACGGCGAGGGTTGAACGCGACCTTGATCTCTATCTTAGCGACGTGCTCCTCGAGCTTCGTGACAATGCCGAGGAAGATGCCTCAGCCATAACCGATCTCCTAAGCCGGGAGGAACTTGACGAAGACAATCTTCGTGAGTTTCTCGGTCGACAGACGGCTCTCCTGCCAAGGCTGGAGGGTGTTCTGGAGAAATTCCACGCCATGGTATTTGAGCTGCGACGTATCGTGCCGACATGGGAGAATTGTATCTCGTTCATGGCAGGCAGTGGCTTCGCGACGGAAATCCTGGTGGCCTATCTTGATCGGAAAGATGTGCGCGCGACAATTCTGAACCAACGTCTGCCTAACGATCCGGAGATGCTGCTGCTACCCCAATTCCTTGTTAACGCAAATGCGCTGAGCGATGACAGCTACCGGGAATATGTCCGAGCGTTGCCCAATACGTTCAAGAATTTTCCCAAAAGCCTCGACTCTTCGAAGCTCACTACTCTCATAGAGGAGCGCAAAATCACCTTTTCAAAGGAGACCCTTGAAAGCCTAGACGTCAATACAGACTTGCCGATCCTTTTCGTGGCAGAAAACATCGAAGCTTATCTCACCGATCCCGACATGTTCGGTCTCGACGACGTCTTCCGAGAAGGGCTCCTTCAAACCGACATAACAGATGACGATAAGCGCGCGATAATCGACCTAATCGATTTGAGTACGCTGACGGAACTGCCCAAACGAGCGGCACTCATCGGCCCGATTCTTGACCGCACAAACGTTCGTATATCCGGCCTTGATGCGGCTAAAGCGCGGTCACTGATCCTGACTTCAAGGCCCGTTGGGACGCAGATTTCGCTGTTCAACAAGTTTCACTCGACTATGACGATCGAGGAAGCACGCGAAGTGCTTGCGGCGCTTCCAGATCCGTTTTCTGAGATCACGACAGGATATCACACTCCAAGATTGCCAAGATCAGATGAAAATCGTGCATTGGTCCAATGGCTTGAGACTCGCGGAATCATCTCTTCGTGGAGCGAGGGAGGTGGTTGGTTCCTAGGTGATGAGATACGTGTAAATCTCAAAAGGCGATGACAACATGGTAATTATGCAGTCTCCTAATAGACGGCAGGTTTCAATGAGATGCCATAAGATTGGTGGTTTTGGAATTCTTACGGGCGGCTAACCAGGCCGTTGGTTCTCCCAAAAGTCAGTTCACCAGAACCCAATTCCCTAAACCTGACAGTCTGCTTCCGGCCCATCTCGGTCATTGATGGCATTAGTTCAGTTGCCGCAATGACGGGTAGATGATGCCATCCATGACTCATTGGAAATCTCACTTCAAATGTTTTCTCACGTTAAAAGGGATCGAACCAAGAACATGTTGCGAAATGAAAGTATGGTACTGATTAGCCATCAAAGTTTTCAATTTATCTTGCCGGAAAACCCGTCGCCGCGGCGATGATGGTTGTCGCCAACGTTTTCACGTCGACCACGTCTTGCGGATCGGCTGACACGATGGCGCCATGAGCTATCAGGTTTCTCGTCTGTCTCAACTGTTGGAACCTATCAACACATTGCTGGGACAATGACGTTAGAGCATGCTTTTGCAGCCAGGAGAATTGGTGCGCAAGCGCATTACGTTCCTTCTTCGGCAACATCGCGCCGGATATCGAATTGGCGATCAATGGGTACCGCTTCGCGAACTCAGTCTTTGTCAACAGTTCCAACGTAATGAAAAAGAGCAAAAATTGCTTGGTGGGGTCAGTTTCCTTTAGCCCCAGATCGTAAAATCCCGCGACATTCCTGTCCAGGTGGGAAGAGCGTCCCAAGGCGTTGAGTACGGTAGTTCTAACCTCGTCGGCGGCGATCATCATTGAAACGATGGCATAAGCACTCAGGGAAAAGCGCACATCGCGAATTCGCTTCCCATCCCTTGCGACGCCATAGTTGACTGCTTCAACAAAGCGAAAAACCGTTTCTGCAATAGAAAATGCGACCGTCAGGCTGGAAACCACCAAGGGCGCTATGCGCTCCTGTAATTCGTCCAGTTCGGCCCTCGCATCGTCGAAGCCGCCATTGGTCCAGATTTCGTTCCCCTCGTTGCGAAGATGCGTCGCAGTCGTCTTATATTCAGCAGTTGGCCCGATCTTCAAAACCAAATACGGACCGATCATGCTGTGTCTCTTGCGCCATTCCTCCTCATCATCGACGAGCTCGTCGGTAGCAAGAGTACGACAGGCTTCGTTGACGCTCCCACCAATGGCGAGGCTACAAAACTGGCCTTCGAAGATATGGTTCAGCGGACCGACGATTGGCTGATCTGTCTTGAAGCCTTCGATATGATAGATGAGTAACCGGTAAAAAGAGCCACGCAAACTCTCGCTCTCATCAAGCTTGCGATAACCCATGTTTTCCCAGACATGGCTGGACACACTGATCATTTTTCTATCTTTCTCGATGCTTGATGATGCCAGATTCCGTGGGTCGGTCTATGCCGAAGACAGCTCACGCCATTTCGCGATCATCTACCAAAACGAGGGAGCTGGTTTTGACACAGGTGTCGTACTGTATCTAATCAGATTCATCCTCAATTTCTGTGGTTAACAGAGTGCTAGCACCGCGATTGCCATCTTCGGGGATGCGAACGCAATTGAAATGGTCACCCGGCCCAAGGATCAAAGTTCTGAATATCACCCTTCAAGATGAAGAAAACTGGGTTGTTTCACTGATTCTTTCCAAACTATCAGACGATCACGCCAATGATTGCCGATGGTCGACGTCTTGAATGGTGTTGGCTTTTCCGCAGATCGATTAAACCCGACCATGTCTACGCTGGGGGCCCGTAATCTTGCATTGGCTTATATAAAGCGGCGAAAAAAGCATCGGCAAGCTCGGGCACGAGTCTAATCGGAAGCCCCTTTACAGATCCGACAATGCTTTTGCCCTCAAAGAGCGCCCGACTTGGCAACTTCCGAGCTACCGCTTGAAAGGAAGCAAACATCGTACGGACGAGGTGAGTGCCTCGATCACCCTGAACGTGTGCTTCGTGAGCAGGATCAACCGAGATGCAGTCCCACTGGAGCTCGGCGTATTTTCTCTTGCGCACAACATAAATGAAGGGAATATCCCGCCGTTGGCACTTGTGAAACCAGAAGTTCTGCTTCCCCCTGTCATTCGCCTCAATGTCGACCCACGTACGGTCGGGCAAATTTCTTAAGCCGTCGTCATCGAAAAGGACCGCATTTTCCGTCAGTGGATAGCCAAGCTGTAGAAGTCTGGTGACAAACCGGTCCTGATCAAAATCGGCGAGAAATGGTCTGAATTCTGGCACATTGCGGGTTTTCGAAGGCAAGGCAGCCTGCGTTGCGAAGCCGAGACCGTACGCGAGTGCCTCAGTAATATGCGCTGACCGGACCGCTTGTGCCAAGCATGTCCGCTTGGCAATGGCCTTCAGAGCGTCAAGATTGTCTACGGAAAGCAGTATGGGAGTCATGGTGGTTTCCTCACTGGACCGCCTGTCGCCAATTACAAGGCGATCCCAAGAACCGCTTCACCATGATTGATTTTTTCGCTCCAATTTGACCTAGCGACAAGTCAGGAAGGAATCACCTGTAAGGAGTTTACCTCGGCACGAAATGTCACTCAAGCAAGATTCCTATTCCTGTCCGCCCTGAAGTTGCTCGGAATAGGAAGCGCGCTAGAGCAGATTCAAAGGTCGGAAATCTCAATTGAAATGCGCCTTTCTCGGTTCAAAGGCTCAAACGGATGATTCAGCCTCGTCATTTTTGTTGCAGAATCGGCAAATCACGCATATGAATCTTATAAGAACAGATTTTTATGTCAGGCACCGTAGTATGGAACACTTCCCAGCGATACAAAGCGTCATTCGAGCGGCACTGACCGGCGATCGAGATGCGCTGGACAAACAGATCCTCCGGTTTCGGGACCGCCTCGAAAAAGCCGGTCAGGTGAAAGAGGCCGCTACGGTCGATCGGTTGCGCGCTTCGGCGCAGGAAGCCCATGAGCTAGCTCCCAGCCGGGTCGAGGTGTCTCGCGCCCAGATCGTCGGAGAAGTTCTAGAGCAAGGCATCAACCCACCGATCGACAAAGAAACCGGCGCAAAACTGTGCTCAATCGATTTTCCTGCCGGCTCAAACGAGTCGCCTGTCTATGGCGATGCGGTTAGAGAAACAATCGAAGAGCTTCTCAAGGAGTGGCGCAGCGTCGCGGCACTCAAATCCGTGGGCGTCGAGCCTACGCGATCGTTGTTGATCTACGGCCCTCCGGGTTCTGGAAAAACCCTGACCGCGCATCACATCGCCGCGCGGCTGGGGCTGCCGCTGATAACGGCGCGCATAGATGGGCTGATTTCCTCGTTTCTTGGAACAACTGCACGCAACATCGCCAACCTCTTCGATTTCGCGAACAGATATGCTTGCGTGCTTTTGCTTGACGAATTCGACGCGCTCGCAAAACTCCGCGATGACCCTCAAGAGATTGGGGAGATAAAGCGCGTGGTCAATACGCTGCTGCAAAACCTCGATTTGCGGCGTGGGCACGGCATCACCATTGCGATCACAAATCATGACAGGCTTCTGGACCCGGCGGTGTGGCGCCGGTTCGAGACCCAGATCCAAATAGGGGAGCCAGCAGGGCAAGCGCGGGAATTTTTGATCAGTCGTTTTCTTCGACCCATCGAGGCGCCCACTGGCACACTCCGCGTGTTCTCTTACTGCTTGGCTGGGAGATCGGGCTCGGACATCGAACGGGTTTGTACCGCAGTAAAGCGCACGATCGCGGTGAGTGGGGCCGCACATGACGGGCCTGCGCTTTTCCATGCGCTCAGCACCGTTTTGGGTCGGACACCACATCATGATCATCTACCCGCGCGGATTCTCGCCGCCGACCAGGAAGCGTTCGTAAGCCTGATCGCGAATGACAGCGAGTTCCCGATGAAGCAGACAGAAATCGGCGAAGCAACAGGCTACGGACAGTCTCGGGTGAGCGACCTTAAGAAAACAAAACGTCACCTTGGCTTGATGGAGGGTGCCCATGCCTAACAACCCCGTCCAGATTATCTTAAATGACCGTGATTTTCACCAGGTTCCAGACCCTGGGCAGCCGCCGCGTAACAAGGATTTTTTCGACGGGGCGGATCGGGAATTCGCCGTGCATAAAGCCACATTGCTGGCATCCGTAGAGCGGATCATAGCGCACCTTGAAAAAAGCCCAAACGGGCCGGCTGCGTATTTGAAAGTACAAATGCGCATTGAGGCGCTGGCCAAATCCTACCGTCCGGTTCACTGGCTATTCAAACACGATCAGTTTCCGTGCGTGGGAGCGGATGCGGTGGGAACGCTCTATTTTCGCGCGCCTTTGATTTATATGAAGAGTCTGCGGGATAGGATACAATCTGCGGAACTGACGGTGGAGATGAAATACCGGCAGTCAGACGGCGAAGCCTATAAGGCACCTTCAGCTGCTCGGGCCGAGGTCGGAGCAATCGAATCGCTGGAGATCGCTTCTCCAGAACAGAAACGGACTTTTTCCACCGCTGCGGCGATCGCAGCACTAGATGATCCGCGTGTCGTCTCCGGCTACCAGGTGGAGTTGTTCGAAACCCCAGTCACTCGAGTGATCGCGGATGACCCGACCGGCCGGATTGCGCTTCGGCGTTCGCTGGAACAGCTCCTCCTCTCATTGGGCCGTGGCGCTCGCAGCTATCTGGCATTCGAGCTCGGCCGCACGCCGATTCTCGAGGTTCAGTTGACGGTAGGCGGCGCAGAGGCATTGATCGATAACCGTGCCAGGCTGGCTCGACCCGAGATCCTGCAAACGCCAGCTCCTGTTGTCGACCGCAACCCCGCCCGTCACGAAGCGGTTTTGAATGCACTTCAACAGCACCCTCTTGTCAGAGCCATTTTGCCGCCCGTGCTGCTTGAGCTTACAGACGACCCAACCCTTATCGGCCTTTCCCAAGATGCCAATGTTCAGGCACTAATGATACCGCAACCGGAAGAGCGTTCGACATATCCGGTAGTGGGCGTGATTGATTCAGGGATCTCACGCGTGTTGGATGATTGGATTATCGGCCGTTTCGACTATCTTTCACACGGCGAATACGACTTCCTACACGGAACGAATGTTGCTGGCCTGATTTCTGTTGGTCAGCTCGTCAACGATTCGACGGTCGTGGCAGAAGCCAATGGCTGCCACCTCTATGACATACCCCTATATCCGAATGGGTCCTTCATGGCGAAGTACCCAAAGGGATTTTCCGACTTTCTGGAAGAGATCGAGCAAGCGGTTGCTGAAGCGAAGGAACAGCACGGAGTTCGGATTTTCAACTTGTCGATCAATGCTGTGGCCGCCGTCGAACGTCATCGTTACAGCATCTATGCCTCACGCCTCGATCAGATCGCCGATACCTACGGCGTGATTTTCGTAAATTCGGCAGGTAATTTGCCTAAGGCGCAATCCCGCTCGGCATGGCCGAAACGGCCGATTGATGTCGTGAACTATTTTGCAACCAGAACTTCCCCGGACACGATCAATAAACCTGCCGAAAGCGTCCGCTCGGTATCTGTTGGCGCTCTCAATCCACCGGGGACCGACCAGATCGTTGACGCACCAACAGTTTATACGACGCGTGGCCCAGGCTTGCAGGTTGGCGTGAAGCCTGATGTGGCGACATATGGCGGTGCTGGCGTGAGCCATCCGACAAAATCGACCGGTCTCTCTTCGATCGGGGCAGATGGCAAGCAACAAAGCGTTGTTGGCACAAGCTTCGCCGCACCCCTTGTGGCCCGAACACTGGCTGGACTGGACGTGGTAACCGAAGGCGGTCTTTCTACAGAAGCGCTGCGTGCGATGATGTTTCACCATACGGCGATGCCTGAACCTCTAACGAAACGAGGCCTCAAGGACCTCGGCCGACAGTTTGCCGGATTTGGCAAGCCTGGTCGAGTAAGCGAGATGCTCGAAACAGACGACCATCAGATCACGTTACTTTTTCAGAGCCGATTGAGTATCGGCGAACGCAAGCCGGTTATCCTTCGATTCCCGTTCGTCTGGCCGCAAAGCCTCGTTGACAATGGGCGCTGTTCGGGACGCGCGCGTATCACATTGGTTTACTCTCCGCCGCTCGATCCGGCGTTTGGAGCAGAATTTGTTCGAGTCAATCTGGAGGCATCACTTAAGCAGCGTCAGCTTGAGCCGGCAAAGGATGGTAGCATCCGCCACACGAACCAGATTTCGGCCCGCTACATGCCGAAATCAACCAATCTTGCCATTCCTGAGAAAGCGCTGATCGATCACGGTCTGAAATGGTGGCCCGCGAAACAGTATGAAACGACTTTCAACGAAAATGGCGCGTCATCTCAGTGGCGGTTGGAGGTAACCAGTCTCGTACGAGCCGAGGCGCAATTTCCAGCAGAGGGTGTGCCTTTCGCCGTCCTACTCACGTTGGAGGATCCGGACGGCAAGAAGCCTGTGTTTCAGGAAATGCGTCAAGCACTGCAAGCTAGCAATGCTCGCGCACATGACGTCCGGACGACAACACGACTACGCCCACGGTAATGGTGAGCATGGCGACGCTCAACGAACAGCTCCCTCGAGTATTTCAGGCGAATCTCGACCGGCTGTTCGTGCGCGTCATCCAGCCCACCATGGATGCGCTGGCGCTCCATCCCGTCCTCGAACATGGCCAGGCCGGCTCGATGGACGAGTTTCTGGACCGCACAGCGACCCAAGTCGACAACTACACGGCAAACGAGGCTGCCAAATCCTTCGTCTTGACGCTGGCCGCCGTTTTCGAGCGACAGCTCAGCATCTGGGCTAAGGCGAAGGGGCTGACCGACGCGGCAAAGCTCCGGGTGTTCCAGGAACAATTGCTTTTCTGCGCGGGCGTGGCGAGCATCGATCTGGCGATCGACGATCTCGGCGCAGAGCTAACCGAGATGTTCACGGTCGCCAATGTCATGCGTCATGGCGAAGGACCTTCCTGCGAGCGGCTTCGCGTCATGGCAGCAACGCTGTGGTCCGACACGGCTGGCGACTACGTCGACCTGGTGCCCGGCCCCCGCCTGGCGAGTGAGAATCTCAGGATCAGAAAAAACGACCTCATCCGCTATATCAGGGCGACGACGTGGTTCTGGGGCCGGGCGGATCCTTTGCCGATGGCAGTGACCGATCCGCCGTACTGGCTGGCTTGAATGAGCAGAGGGCGAATGCTTGAACGACGACCATATCGACGAAGACTACGATGACCAGCCACGCTATCGCTCGGTCGCAGAAATCGGTCCGGGCGAACTCGTCGAGGCGCTAAAGAGCCTCGCCGGCTTTTCCGAAAACCCATTCCTGATAATGCAGGCCGGTCAACTCTGCGTGGTGGACAATCTCTTGAACGCACTCGAAGATGAGGTCATGTGTCATCAGGCCGAAGACGATCGCCCGCGCGACAAGATGGCCTTGCTCGGCGCGCTGTCGCCGATGTGGATCTACGCCGCCTATGAGCTTCAACGGACCTGGCGTCAGCGCTGCGAAGAGGTGATCAAACTCGCCGACAGCGGCGGGCTGGATTTCAAGGCCGGTCATCTCGAGCGCGATCTCGGCTATCGGCACTATGACCGCGAGCTCAGGGCCGAGCAGCTTCGCGATGCGCAGCAGCGGCCGGAGCTGGTGGCGCAGATGCGCATTGATCTGAGGCGCACGGAAATTGGCTTCACCACACTGGAATTCATCCGGGTCGCCCTCGCCAAGCATGAGGTGAGCAAGAAGGGCAGCAAGAAGCCGCCGATCGCTTTCGCTCCCGGTATGGCGCGCCGGAACCAGTATTGTGGCTCCATGGAGTATGAGATGAGCAATGGCGGCACAATCATCGGGACTGTCACGCGCCGCGACATTGCCGAGACGATCAGGTTCATTCCGGAGACTGAGAATCCGAGCGATGAAGCGCTGGCCGGCTTCCGGGCTTACATGAATCCGCCCGACATCGATCCATTCGCGAGGGGTTAATCGTGAGCGAAGAGAAGAGGCCCGAACCGCCCAAGAGAGAGAAGGCCTTCGATCTGCTGGCCTCGGTCGCAGTTTTTGCGCGCAAGAACGGCATCGCGCTCAACGATTCGGCCCTTGTCGATCGCTTCATGGCCGATGCCGCGCCGCGGCTGCGCGAAGCGCTGGCCGATCCGGCGCTGATCCACGGGTCGCGGGTCGAGCGCCTGTTCGAGGCGACGGTGCTGAGCCTCGGGCGCTTCAAACTCCTGAAGACCGAGGACGTCGGCCGCGTCCATGCCGCGCAGACCTTGCGCGCACCGGACTTCCGCGTCGTTCTCGATGACGGCGAGCAATGGCTGGTGGAGGTTAAGAACGTCCACAGCACGGACCCCGCCAAGCAGGAGCTGCGCATGTCGCGCAAGTACCTCGGCTCGGTGCAGTCTTATGCAAACGCCGTCGGCACGCCGCTGAAGCTTGCGATCTACTGGTCGGCTTGGAGGCTTTGGTCGGTGATCTCGCCGGAGCGCTTCCACACCCGCAGCGGAGGTCTGCGCGTCTCGATGCAGGAGGCTATGCTCGCCAACGAGTTCGAGCGCCTCGGTGAAAAGCTGATCATGACGAAACCGTCGCTGCGCCTTGTCCTCAGCGCGGCGACCGATCTGCCACGGTCGATCGACGACAAGGGCCTCGCCAACTTCATGATTGGATCTGCGAAATTCTACAGCCGTGACGTCGAGCTAACAGATCCGAAGGACCGCAAGCTCGCCCAGGTGTTGCTCTTCTATGGCGAATGGGAGGTGAAGGGGCCGATCCCGTTCATGGACGGCGATCAGATCGGTGGTGTGGAACTCGTCGCAAGCCCGGTCGAGCCCACGTATCCCAACCAGGGCTGGGAAGGGATCGGCATGGCGAGCCGGATCTTCAGTAGCTTCTTCGCCGACCAGACAATTGATGGCGACCAGGTCATCCAACTCGACGGCGAACCGGCGCCGGATTGGTTTGCCCCTTTATCGACTTGGGACTTCGAGAATAGCAAGCTGCCGCTTTTTCTCGGCCGTATCCAGCCCTCCGGCCCCGCCTGAGTACCTTGACTCCTCCGTCGTAGACGAGGCGGGGGTCCATTTTTGAAGGGGTGCCAAATCGAATCCGGGTGCTCTACCAAAGACGTTACGCAGGAGAGCGCATTGGCTAGGAGCGGGAATGATGTCGAGGTGGTTGTGGCATAAACTCAACCCAAGCCGACTTCGGCTTGCAAGCACGTCCTTAAGGGATCGCCAAACAGAGTCATCGCGAGACATTTTGCCGGTTCTCCGCCCAAACCTCTCGCAACAGCTCGGTTGGCCTGAAAGTTCGCTTCCGCAAGCGAGTTTCCTTGCGTCCACGAATCTAGAAATGCTGGGAGCCAATGATACGTAACGCGCGAGTCCAGCGGCCACGGCGAGGCCAGGACTGCGGTGCAACCTTGGTCGAGCAATGCTTTCGCCAGACCGACAGTGGTCACAGTATCGGGCACCTTGTCGGTGCGTCCACCACTGCAAACAAATAGTACAACCACACCTACATTCCGCAGATGAGCGGCAAGATAGCCGCCGCTGGTCACAAGACTGCCCTCGTCGCTAACCCTCTGGAAATATTTCTGATCAGAGCCGAGACCGCCATGAGCTGTCACTATTACGAGTTCCGATCCTGCTAGCCCGTCGGGGATTTCGGGTCCGGTATCTAGCTCGATCCCATGCTGCTCAAATGTATCAGCAAGACGTGTTTTGATGGCTACAAATGTCTGCCCAAGCTTCTCCGCCTGTGAGATCCACGCAACCTTACGGCCGTCGGTCTGAGCGGGATTATCGCGCGCGGCCTTGAGCCACGATAGAGAGGGAGCTGAAGCCATGGGGTGACTTTCACCGGCGAACTCATCACCGACACGAAGGATATTGCAAGGTAACTGCTGCAGCTCAGTATCCGCAACGACGACAATCGGCCCCGCCGGCAGACTGGTGAGGCGCAGACTTTCGGTAGTTGTGTAAAAGAGGTTCGGCGTCTCGTCGTCTATACCGTATTCATAGGGAAAGTTTTCGCTCCAGGTACGGAAATCTATCACGGAAAAGGCATCCACGGGCTCTATGCTGCCACCGCCCTCACGCCATTGAACGTGCGTAAGATGTTTCTTGGCGTCAGAGCCGAGCAGAATTACCGAAACCCCTTCGAGCGATAGCGCCTTCGCAATGGCAGCAGGCTGGTCAACACTTGTAACCATGGAGAGCGGCTTGGATGTTACCTTCCAACCGGGACCGGGCACGGCCCTGTCGGAAATCATTTCAATGGCGAGTGTCGAGGTCACAGCGTCGGATCGCGCTCTTTCGGATGCAAGCAGACGCTGCGACAGCAAGGCTACGAAGCGTGCGTCGTGAGCTACATCATCGGCGTAGCGAGCCGCTTCTGTAGTCTGATGAAGGTTTAGAAGCGCTTCAGGTTCGAGTTCGGCCGATGACAATGATCTCGCTAACCGAGTTACCATACCGCTTGCTTGGTCAAGCAGCATCTCGAAGGTTTCAATTGTTTTGACTGGAACTTCTACTTCCGCCAGCTGTGCCCAGAGGATTATTTGAGCAAGTAGGATCGCTTGTGGTTCGACATTCCTGGCTGACTGAAGCTCTTCCTCAGCACATTCGGTGGTGCGGCGCAAAAAGTTAGGAAGACCAGACTTGAAGTCATCCCTGAGCCTTGCCTGTCCCAAATCGATCGTCAGCGACATGAATTTATGCCGGTGGGCGTTCGCTTCGGCGAGGCCAAGTCGGCCAAGAATATTCCACGCAGACTCATGAACCTCGCGCGCCACGTCAAACAGGCCGGTATCCCTCAGCAGCCGGACGAGGCCATTGGTTTCGTCCCAGATCTCATCGCCTTCAACTTCCGTATCACCGGCCGCAGCGCAAGCAAAGGCGATCAGGCTTTCCATTTTATTGCCCAGCCGCTGATAGATGTCCGCAACCGAGAACCAACCGGTACGTCTTCTTCGCGACGAATCGTCGCTGAGATTCAGAATCTGCTCAGCTATATCCCGTGCGAACTGAACCTGCCCGGTCATCGCGAATGCTGCGGCACCCAATCGAAGTATAAGGAGGTCGTAGTCTTGTGCAGTCGTATGAGAGTTTATAGACACCCCAAGCATCATCCAAAGCCTGAGCTGTTTGAGGTCATCGTCGTCCTGAACCCTACCGGTAAGGTACTTCATCATGGTAATGATGGCAGGTGCGAGATCGTCCGCGGGCACGGTCAGGAGGTGTTCGGGAAGAACGATTTTCCCAAGCATCACCGGCGACTGGCTATCAAGCCATCTCCACGCATTCCCAACAAGATCGAGCCTGTTCGAAAGCTGATCTACCGATAGTCCCTTGGGACGATCGATTACAATCGGTGTTAAAGGTCGGCGCATGAAATCAAGCGAGAGGACGGCAATCAAAGCCACCCCCATCGTCCCTGTTACTTCAAGAGATAGGACCATAGCGAGACGGCTGCGGGTATAGGTGTCAGTGGGATTCTCGGCGAGATAGGAAATGACCTTTTCTATCGCGTCTTTGAGCTGGTCGCCAGAGATCACGAGACACCCTTGCTCATCTCGGCTTAGCGTCAGATCTTCAACGATGTTCAAAATGGAATGGGCGTTAGCTGGACGCTCGACTTTACCAGTTGTGGCTATGTCGAGCGCATGCATGTGAAGCTTTTTCCGCCTGGCATGACGGACTAGCAAAGAGTCCACATGCAAGCTATTGAACCGCTGAACTAAGTTCTTTCTGATACCCACGTAATCCGCGATACCTTCGGCTGGCATAAGTTCCGCGAGAGCTGAGCAGAGGTCACGCGCTTCAGCGTTTCCAAGTCGCTCCCACAGGTTCGACAGCCCTGTATAGTCATCAGCGTCGTCAAATTTCTTAAGCAGCCGGTTTACTAGAGATGGATGCTCCGGAAACAGTTTCTCCAGCTGAAGCGCAGCTCTTTCCTCAAGATCACGTTCCGAAATTTCGGTGGCGATGTCGATCGCCATGGCCAGCCCTTCCACCGAAGACCGCCCCTCTAAGGCCGCTCTCAAGAATTGAGCAGCTAAAAATGTGGCGCCGGCATCTGTAGCTATTCTCGCTAATTTACACTGGACGAGAGGAGAGAGATCGGAATCGGCGGTGAATTGGTCGATCTCCTCCAGCGCCTGCCCGTATAGACCTGCTCGATGGAGCATCTGAATGCGAAAGAATGCTTTCTCTTCCGGTTTAAGTGGAAGAGCCTCGATTTCATTAAAGACAGGGCCAAGCGTGCCCGCGGCCAAATATTGATCCCAAGCCTGCAATCTTGCAGCCAGAAGTGCCTCTCCATTCTCCGCTCCTTCGGCGGATACAAATCCCACCTTGTCCAGCGACATTAGGAGTTCGAGGTTGCCCTCTCGACCTGGTTTGAATTCGCCTGTATCGACAATGAAATAGGATTGCGTATCTTCCGCGATCTTAACCAAGCCACAGCCTACCGCGTGAATATTGGGTACCCAAACGTCCTCTTTGAGGTTGAATTGGGGAACCTCCGGATAAGGGCCGCTTTTACGAAAACGAGCAGCGTCTAGGATCACGATGCCACACCGAGAGGCCATGTCGGTCAAAGCCGACCATATCGAGTCGATCCGTAAATCGTCGGTCTCTCTGACATGCAGCCATGGCCCTTTTTCTTTCTCGTCCTGGGACCGTATATAGCTCTCAGACACCTTATGATTTATTGCTGCTTCGTAGTCCGTAAGCGCGGAAGCGGATCCGGGCGGCGTCACGACAATAATTCGACTGAACGGTGTATGTCCGTCATCGTTGTAGAAGCGTCCCAATACTTGTACGTATTCTTTAAGCCTCGGAAGCAAATTACCGCCGCCGATACAAAACAGATCCCCCGCACCAAAATCGATGCCATTTTGCTTGTAAAACGCTTCCAAGCTATCCGAGGGAGTTTCACTGCCTCCGGCGTTCTCTCCTCCGTCTATCGTCACAAGCAAAACTCCTTTGACTTGCTTTACAACTCTCTCATCCAAAATTTCTTTGAGGATAGGGCTGCAGCCATAATATAATTTCGGACAAGCCTATAAAGGCCCAGCTACTGGCACAACTCAAAATAGTCGCAGCGGCGCAAGCTTTCCCTTGTGTCGAGTGAGTAATGTTCAAGACCGTTGCTAGAGCACTCCCCACGCCCGAAACCTCCCTCTCCCCGTCATCTCCCTCAGTCCCAGCTCCAAAACAATCCGCCGCGCCGCCTGCGGCGTCACCTCCAGCGTTTTCGCCACATACCGGCAGACACGAGCGGCCGCGCCATGACCAACTCGACCAGCTCCGGCAATTTCGAAGACGTTCGTCGCCCCTCCAGCTTTCGCTCCATCAGCGTTTTGGCCAGCGCCAACCGGTCATGTTCCTTCATGCCGCTCTCGGCGGCCGCAATCAGCCCGTGGGCGACAGCGAGCAATCGGATCTCCCGGCCGCGATGCCGGCGCCGATCGACGGGAATGGTTTTTAGGCCGATATTGATAGCGGCCAGATGGACGCCGGTCAGTTTCGGGTTGCCAATCATGCGCTGTGCTGGGTGCATGCGGAACGGCTTTTGCAAAAACTGATGCCGCCAATGCATTGCGCCGGCGCTTCGACAAGATATTCACTCTGCGCGCCGGATACATTGCCCTCGACCAATTGCTCCTGCGCCTGTACCGGCACAAGGATGAACTGCTGAAGGTTCTCGATCGGCCCGAGATTCCGCTCCACATCAATGCCTCCCAAAATGATCTACGTGTCTGTATGACCAAGCGCAAGATTTCTGCCGGCACCATGAGCATCAATAGCCGTCAGGCTCGTGATGTGATGCTCGGCCTGATGAAGACCTGTCGCAAGCTGGGCATTTCCTTCTTCACCTTTCTGGGCGATCGCATCGGACTGAAAATTAGCAACCAAAAGAACCCACCGCTTGCTCAGCTCATCGCGACAGAAAGTTAATTGGCTTGTGCCCGGAAATTTGCTCCGCTTACCGGATTTGAGTCCCGCTAGCCACGTCTAGTACCAAAAAAAGACATTGTTTTTATTATTTTTTTCCCTTTATCGCGTATTTATATGCCTACTAACTTCTGCATTGTCGACTAAAATTGACCTATCATTCTGCTGAATAGGTCTTGTATCACCCAGCCCGGCCTGAACTGGCTCTACGGCCGTCCATCGGCCCCGTATGTGCCCATTTACTAGCTTTGCTCGGCTGTACAGCATTGCTTTGATTGGGTTTTCCGGTCCTCCCCTGCCCTCTCGGCTCTGTCCCGCCGCTCATCCGCTCACCGGTGTTTTCGCCTTATCGGCATATACAACTGTTCGTTTATGAGTGAGTAAAAACTTACACGCTTGAAATGCTCGCACTCTCACAAATAACTGATAAGCATTGAATTGCAGTGTGGCACGAGTTGCGCTCGCTCGTCCAAATCGCGTTTTGCAGACCAAATAAGTCGTCCTACGCAAGCTGCACTTTATCTGCGGGCCGGATACTTTTGCCAACTATCGCTGCAGAGAGTTCAGCTATCAACTCCGTTTGCTTTGGACCCGCTCGTTGTTTGAAGGCCTGAATCGATACGTGGTTACCGATCATCTCCAATATCCGCATACGGTGGTTGAAAAACGAAATACTGTAGTTCTGGCCAACGCGAACACGATTTGCCCCCTCGCCTTCATAAATATCTTTGATCTTTACGCTGCGGACCCGACCTTGCCGCCAAATCAAGGGCCACTCTGTTGGCGGCAACAAATAATTGTTCTCATCAAATAGATCTCTCATATCTGCGTCTTTGTCTTCTAGCAGGCATTGCAGAAACCAATCGGAATCAATTTCCAGCTCTCGCTTGCGAATTTCAAGCCGCATTTCGATTTCAGCGGAAATGACAGGTTTTGTCAGGTTCTCGGCCCCGATCTGGCAAGCCGTTTTGGGACTGTAACCAGCGCGGATTGCAGCCTGGGTCGCATTCAGATCGACAAGATACTCGCTGACAAAACGCGACATCCGCGGAGTCAGAAACTGTGCGCATTTCTTTTTTATCTTTGGAGACAAAGCTACACCTTCTAGCGGTAACAATAAAACCGAAACGATCAATAATAGAATTTTCACTTACCGGACGATGCGTTATCATGTTGAATCATAACATGAAAAATGAACTTCTCCACACAAACCAACATTCTGTCGACAGCATCGTCAGCATTGAGCCCTCTTCCATCTTTTGGGGCTCAATCGTGCTGCAAATTCGTATTGACAACGAAGTCATAACGACTGTGTTTGATGATTTTCGCGACAAACTTTCCAACTTTGTGAAGTTTGCGAACGATTCCATATCAGGGAGATTTCCTAGTGCGGCAATCACACAGTACGGTACGACAACATGGACGATCGAAGCTGTAGCCGAGCCTGGCATGTGTCGGTTCACCGCAGCACTACGTGGCACGTCAGAATGGTCCAATCAGCCTGTTGCGTTATCGATAATTATTGATCGAAAATGCCTCAACGAGCAATTGATCGGTCTTTCAAGAACTATTGGCAATCACTATAACCTTGCACACGGCTTCCTGTTTTTCGGCGGTGGCTTTGGGCACAGCGTGATGAAAGACCTCCTAGAGCAGGCTAAAAATGACTGGAACGTTGGTATTGCTGACGGTACATTCACAGACAATTCTGATCAAAAAGACGAATACCTGGCCCGCCGCATGGTGTTAGAACTTCCACTTTCATCGGCTCAATAGGCAATCACTACGCAATGCCGCGAAATGATGCTTACCGGGGTTGTGCCAGAAAATATGCTAGCTTCGATATAAGAAGTTGAATCACCCCCATTCCAAGCAACAACAATTGCCATCGGATTACGCGCGGGTTTGGAATTGAAAGCGTTCGGCGCTCGCTTACAGAGACGAGCGCCAGAAGGCGGTTTGAACCTTTTCTTAAAGATATAGCAAACACACAAGTATCACCCTCGATACAACGATCATTCATTGCGACGCGTGCCGGGTTGTCTCTGCGTTAATCTTCCTTTTTGGCTTTTTCGCTAGATATTTCTTCTCCAGCATACCGCTGCCTAACCGTTTCAAAGTGCCTTGCGGCGGCGTTGCATCGGGAATCTTGTCGAGCAATGCCGGATCATATTTAGGGCGGACATCGCGGGTAAATGATGTTTGAGCCTTGATAGCATGGTGTTGCTTGACGAATTCTTCGTATATCAATTTGGCGCGCGCTCTATCTTCTTCCGTGACACTAACCGGTGCTATTTGCAATTGGTCCTTGCGAGCCAACATTTCCCTATATTCTGCAGCACGAATCGACGTCATAACTTCCTCGCACTGCGTTCGCAGAGCCACCGGACTTGGGAAATACTCGTGACCGAGTTTGCCTTGGAGAATATTCTTCACAGCGCGCATAAGACTAAAAACCGTTACACCATCAAGCGCGATGTAATAGGCAGCCTTGATCTGCTCACTATCCGCCTCGCGTGAAGGTAATGCAGCGAGCAGGCAGAGAGCTCCCACCATTTCCGATTGCGTTGCTTTCTGATGATAATTTTGATCCGCCGAAGTCATATCCAATAATTCCCATATCTCGAGCTTCCTGGGCCCATACATTTCCATGCGTGATTTTTTTGATGATGCTCTGCCTTGGGGCTCAATGGGTATTTTGTTGCGGAACCAGTTGCGCCAAGTGGCGTGCCAATCAAGTTTGGCTCCGTTTTTCGAGCTGAGCGACCAGTTCTTCATTCGCTCTGCTTCGACATTCACCAGAGCTGGATTTAATCCGTGCTCAACAGCTTCGTCATGCCAATCATCTGGAATAACCCAGTCGAACGGAAGGCGTGTTGCTCTTTTTTTGGAAGAACCGCTAGGTTCTTCTTTTATCCTTCTGGTATCTGGAAGATGCTGTGGCACAGCAGCGACAAATGCTTGATGTGCAATCTTATCTTTCAACGCCTTAGCAGTCGCGCCCTCTTTCCCGGCGGCAGACCTCGATTCACTTTTCCTTTCGCTCTTCTCAAGCTCTCTTGCCAGACGATTGTGGGTAATGCCTCCTTCCGATCGATGAAAAAATGCCATGACGTCAGGGCCTATGAAACGCCATTTCTTCACAGAAAGGCGTGCAATTCTAGCGAGTTTCACATCATCATCCGGTAAAGAACCCCGAGCATTCCACATGGCCATAAGCAGCAGCATGTAGGATCCCACCTGTTCAGGGCTAAGGTGGAGTGTGTCGCCAACAAAGTCGGATACGTAAAGCTGCATAAAGGGCCGTTCGCTCATCGGCTTGAGTCCTCCTTTTGAGAGGCTTCAAATTCCTCAATAGCCGAAAGCGACCAAGCGATGGTGTTGGGGCCAAGTCGCACAGGTTTGGGAAAAGTCGCACGGCTCTTCGACCAGCGCCAAACGGTGCTTGGACTGCAGCTATAGCGCTCAGTCAAATCACCAAGGCGCAACCAAACGTTATTTGAATTATGAAACAGAGGGGATTTTATAGACATGACTCAACGATCCTTGCTTGGACCGCACGTCATGCGCAGTATGTTAGGAGATATAATCTTATCTGGTAACTAGTACGAACGTTTGACTAACAGTTGAATCATCCCGTTGCAATACGTGTTTTCTCAGCCAAGCAAATTTCTACGATTTTCTTCGTTGGCAAAAAATTGCCCAGTCTTCCATCATCTGCACACGCTTTTCAAAAAGGTCGCCACGTCGATACGCAGCTTCAACCTTGTTTCCGATAGTGTGCGCCAACGCCATTTCCGCGACGTCGTTGGGGTAAGCAGTACGCTCGGAACACCAGTCGCGAAACGTCGAGCGAAACCCATGCGGAACGGCAGCAATCTTCATGCGCCGCAGCACCGCCGAAATTGTCATGTCAGAGATTTTGCCACCACGAACCGCAGCAAACGCGAAATTCGAGTTCTGGAAACGAGGGACTTTGCGGAGCAGTTGAATAGCGGCTTTCGAGAGGGGCACACGGTGCTCCTTGCCTGCTTTCATTCTTTCCGCCGGTATGGTCCAGACTTTCTTGTCAAAATCAATCTCATCCCACGTCGCTCCGCGTACCTCGCCAGAGCGCGTGGCCGTCAATATGCAGAACTCCAGCGCCAGCGATCCCATACCCTCGGTTTTTCGCAGCGCTGTCAGAAAGTCGGAAATCTGGTCGATGGGCAATGCCTTGTGGTGCACCGTCTTCTTCAATTTGCCAGGCTTGGCCATGAGAGCATCTAGATTGCCCTTCCAACGTGCCGGGTTCTCCCCTGTCCGGTAGCCTGAAACTGTAGCCCAAGCCAACACATTCTCGATGCGTCCGCGGAGCCGCGTTGCCGTCTCGGTTTTGGCCGTCCAAAGAGGGTCGAGAACATTGTAGATGTCATCCACGTTGATCTCGTTAACCCGCATAGTTCCAATCACTGGACCAGCGTATGTCACGAGCGTGTTTAGAACCTGATCCGCATGCTTGCCATTTTGATATTCGTGCTGTTTTGATTTGTGCCAGCGACTTGCAGCTTCTTCGAAGGTTAGCACGGTACTTTCGGCTTTAAGAGCAAGTCGTATAGTCCGACGCTCTTCGACAGGATCGATACCGAGGCGAATCTTGTCATGAGCCTCTCGCGCCCGATCTCTTGCCTGAGCAAGCGTAACGTCTGGATACCCCCCAAGACCAATGTGGCGCCTTTTGTTACCGATCTGAACGCGAAGCAGCCACGAGCGTGCGCCCGTATCCTTCACCTGCAGTTGCAACCCATTGACGCCTCCGACAAAATGGATGCCGGGCTCTACAAGTCGTTTTATATGAAGTGGACCAAGTTCTTGCGCTTTGCGAGGCATGTACGCTCCATATCGACCCACCAATAGACCTACCAAAGATTATGCAACACCATGATACAGCGTGCAATGCGAAAAAACAATTTAAGCCGTCAATATCAATAAAAACATATAGATAAGACATCAAATGCGACGTTGTGCTATTACTATATGGCGGCTTCCTCTCCGCCATTTTCCACCCTTGCCCTCCAAGACCGTTATCCCCCAGTGCAGGCACTCGGACACCGCCGGTTGCCGTGCATGTTCTGGTCTGTCTGGCACGCCCCTTTCCGTCAGAGCGTTACCGCCCCGATCTGCTGCAGGACACCCAGGCGGTCGACCTGCAGCCATGCCCGCGTCAGCTTGCCATCCTGCGCCTGATAGATGGCGATTCCCTGCTGAACCGCAGTCTTGCCGGTGGGCGCGATACCCGACAGTGGCCCCAGATGCGCCGCCTCGAAGCGCCAGCGCACGCATACCCTGTCTCCCGCCGCGAACAGGTCTTCCAGCTCAAACCGCAGGCCGGGAAACGCCGTGATCATCCGTTCGACGGTCTGCCGGAAGCCTTGCGGCCCCTGCTCGCCACCGGCGCCGACGAAACCCTCCGACAGATACTCCGGAAGCCGCTCGAGCAGGCGCGGATTGAGACAATCCTCATACAGGCCTTTGACAAGTTCAGACGGGGTCATGCTATACCTCAAGTTGACAATGTGTTGTCAATTTTGCATTTTGACAACATACTGTCAATATGTCGCTGGAAATTCGGGAGATCAGCATGCGTACCCCTCAGGGCGAAGAATTGAGCCGGCTCGTCTGGGACATCCTGCAAACCGCCGGCCGCCTGACCGAGGCCGGCAACCGGCTGAGCGCGCCGTTCGGATTGACCGCCGCGCGCTGGCAGGTCATGGGCGCGATCGTTCAGGAGGCCGCAACCGTGGCGGATGTCGCCCGCCACCTCGCCCAGACGCGCCAGAGCGTGCAGCGCCTGGCCGATGAGCTGGTGCATGACGGGCTTGCGGCCTACGGCCCGAACCCGCGGCACCGCCGCGCCAGCCTGCTCGGCCCGACGTCTCAGGGGACTGCGTCCTACGAGGCGCTGATGCGGCGCCAGGCCGAATGGGTGAATGCGCTGTCCGCCGGGATGCGGCTTGAGGACATCGCCGCGTCGAGGGATCTGCTGGCCACTCTCGGCGCGGCACTGGAGAGCAGCCGGCCATAGAAAAAGGCGGCTCTCGCGAGCCGCCCTTTCTGCATTCAAGCGTTCTGATGGGAATCAGAGACGGAAGACACCCAGCGGATACCAGTAGCCATCGCTGTGACGGCGATAGCCGCGGCGATGTTCACGGTAGCCGCGATGATTCTTCCAGTAGCCGGGACGGTAGCCGCGGTTGTTGTAGTGCGGGCGGCGGCGATTATCACGGCGATCCCAGCGACGGTCATCGCGGCGATCCCAACGGCGATTGTCGTGGCGGCGCCGCTCAACGTACTGCACCTGCTCGACATTGGATACGACCGGCGCCTTCTGGGCCGATACCGGTGCCGCATTCGAAGAAACGACCGAAGTCAGTCCAACAAGAACCGCCAGCAAGCCGGCGGTAAACAGCGAAACAAGATTTTTCATTCGTCACTCCTATCGATTCATACCGGGGATAGGTGCGCCTTCAAGGATGAACAGAGTATGAACGGTATTGCGTTCACCTCGCCCGCGGCCACCCGCAACGCCTTATCCGGGCGCCGCAGGCCGGGGACCCCGCAAACCGATGCAGTTGCCCCAGGAATCGCGAACCTGGCACATGGCAAGGCCATCCTGTATCGCCAGCGGCCCGCGATAGAGCGTGGCGCCCAGTTTTTCCACATGCGCCAGAGCCGCGTCAAAATCGTCCACCGCCCAATAGACGACGGAGCCGAAAGGCCCTGACCCCACCTGCGCGTCTGCAGGCACGATTTCAAGGCAGACGGAGCCGAGCTGCAGGAAGTCGAAATCAAATTCGTCGAGCCGCGTGCGGACAGCCTCAGGAAACGCGCTGATACCATGCGAGCCCCGCTTCAACATCGCCGACATGAACCAGAACCGCGGCAATGGGGTGGGATGTCGCGTGCATGGGGGCCGGTCTCTTCTGCGGGATAGGTTTTCATCGGGATATCCGAGGAGGAATGCTGTGGCAACGGTCCAGCTTCCACTTTAAGCAGCGTTCGTGTTCGCCCCGTCGAGCAAAGCTTTAATGACAACCAGACGCTCGTCGGCGATGTCGCAGACATATTGGATTGCCGATTGCTGCCGCTCATTGCCGATATCGGCGGCGTCGATGTTCCCTTATATTCCGGGCATAGCTTCGAAAATTTCCAGGCAGACTGATGCTGAAATTCATACTGTTTAAAACCATCTATTTTCGACAGTTCTGGTAAAAATAGTCGGGATTTACTATAGGAAAGCATGATCACATCTGCACAATGCCGCGCAGCACGCGCCCTTATCCAATGGTCTCAGCAGCAACTTGCCGATGCGGCGCATGTTGGCATTGTGACGGTGCGGCAATTTGAGAGCGGTGTATCCGAGCCGCGCCACGCAACACTCGATGTCATCAAGCGCGCGCTGGAAGCTCAAGGGGTCATCTTTCAGGCCGAGGGAGAAATGACGCCGGGCGGTCCGGGGGTGAGACTGCCTGCGGGATGATGTACACTGCCTTGTGCCGAACCGCCTCTCCTGATTAGTGATCATTACCAAAAATATTGCGACTGAAACCATACGCGCCGAGCTCATTTACGGTCAATTGAACTTAGGTATAATACCAAAAACGTTTACTCTGGAAACAACATGGCTATTATCGGAAATCAGATCAGAGCAGCCCGTTCGCTGATTGGCATGGAGCAGATCACCCTCGCCGAGAAGGCGGGCGTGAGCGCCAACACCATACGCAACATGGAGGCCTTCGGAAGCGAAAGAGTGAAAGTCCGCACCGATACCCTGGATGCGGTAACCGATGCGCTCAAGGCCGAGGGCGTGGTGTTCCAGCAGGATGGTGAGATGACCAGCGGTGGCGCTGGCGTGCGGTTGGTCAGGTAAGCGCTGGTAAATGCCGGACGGTTGATTCTCTTGCCCCGCGATTGTTTACTCCGGCGCCTCCGGAAAAATCGTAACCGTGCAGCGAAAATGATCGATTTACAGTGCAAAATGGCGCGTGCGGCTTTGGGACTTGGCGTGCGTGATCTCGCGGCTCTTGCCCGCGTGTCGACGGATACAATCGCCCGATTGGAACGCGGCGAGAAACTGAAACCAGCGACCATCATGGCTATCGCAGCGGCTCTGGAAACAGCGGGGTTATCTTTGAGGCGGATGGTGAATGGTGGTCCGGGGGTGAGACTGCGGATGAAAGAATGATCCGGCCTGCCGCGCTTCCAGCATGAAACAGACGCTAGCCCCCGGCTTCCCGCTTCAACTCCGCCGCTGTCGCCGCCAATCCCGCCAAAGCAAAACACTGGAAATGGGCGATAATGGCTTCCTGCGCACCGGGCGCCGGTGCGAACAGATCGGGCAGAACCTGTGACAGCAATTGGCGGTTGCCGAGCAGCAGCATGGCAAAGGGCGAGACCATATTGAGCAAACACCGCCCCACAGCCGGATGGTCGGCGGGCACCCCCAGAATATCGGCAACGAGCCCGGTTACCACCTGTTTCTTCGGCAGCACCTCCTGTTTCAACAGCACGGGAAAGGCCTGGGATGGCGCGAGAATCTCGCGGCTCAGCACCCGCAACACCCATGTGGATGACGCTGGGGCGGTGATTGCCCCGGCAATCAGTCCGATGAGGATTTTCAGCTTGTCGATGGAAGCCCCCGGTCCCTGCGCCAGCGCCACCAGCCGGTCGTAGGTCAGGAGCCGCCGGTGCGCCTCGACCAGCACCGCGGCATAGAGCCCTTCAATACCGCCATAATAATAATTCACCGCGGCCGAATTGCTCCCGGCCCGCTCGGCGATCTCCTTGCCCGTGGCGCGGTCAAAGCCTTTTTCGGCAAAGATTTCGCCCGCCGCTTCCAGAATCTGGGCCTTGGTCGAAGCGCCGTCCTCGCGCCGTCCGGGAAGTTTTCGAGGTGTTTTGCGTATCATGCCCGTACAGTAACCCAGATTTGAAAGGATTAAAAGTTCAAATTGAAATTCAAATTTGACATAATGCGCACACGGCCTGTATGATGGCGCATGAGCAAAATCATCCGTCTCCTGCTTCCGCTGATCCTCATCGCCGCCCTCGCCGGCGGAGCCTGGTGGTACTATCGCCCGTCATCGGCGAACGATGCGCTGACGCTGTACGGCAATGTCGACCTGCGGCAGGCATCGCTTGCCTTCAATGGGTCGGAGCGGATTGCCGAGGTGCTGGCGGAAGAAGGCGATGTGGTGGGCAAGGGCCAGGTGCTGGCGCGGCTCGATACCAGCCGCCTCGCCCCGCAGGTGCAGCAGGCGGAGGCAACGGTCGCCGCCCAGCAGGCCGCCCTGCTCCAGCTGAAAAACGGCAGCCGGCCTGAGGAAATCGCCCAGGCCCGCGCCAATCTGGTGTCGGCACAGGCCGATGCGCTGAACGCCAAGGCGCAATTCGAGCGCCAAAGCGTACTGACCGCCAATGCCACCGCCAGCAAGCAGGACCTCGATACGGCGCGCGCGGCGGCGGCGGTTGCCGACGCCAAGGTGGACGTGGCGCAAAGTGCGCTGGCGCTTGCCATCGCCGGTCCGCGTGTCGAGGAAATCAGCCAGAGCGAAGCGCAGTTGCGCGGCAGCGAGGCGCAACTGGCACTCATGCGCCAGCAGCTTGCCGATGCGCAGCTTTTTGCGCCGTTTGATGGCGTCGTGCGCTCGCGGCTGATGGAACCGGGCGAGATTGCAGCGCCCAGCAAACCGGTGTTTTCGCTGGCAACGCGCGGCACGAAATGGGTGCGCGCCTATGTCTCCGAAACCAATCTCGGCCATCTGCGCCCCGGCATGCGGGCCAGGATCACCACGGACAGTTTTCCCGATCAGCCGCTGGACGGCTGGGTCGGCTTCATCTCGCCGGTAGCGGAGTTCACCCCGAAAACCGTGGAGACGACCGACCTGCGCACCAGCCTCGTCTATGAGGTGCGCGTCTTTGTCGAGGACCAGAAGGATGTGCTGCGGCTCGGCATGCCGGCCACCGTCACGTTGCGGCCGGATGCCGCGCCGCACGCGATTGCGCCAATGGCGGACACAAAACCATGACCGCCGCCGCGCCAGCCTCCCCCGTCACGGCGCGGTCCATTCACAAGACGTTCCACCGCGATACCGGCGAAACGGTCAAGGCGCTCGACGATGTCTCGTTTGAGGCGCGCCACGGGACGGTGACCGCCCTTGTCGGGCCCGACGGCGCGGGCAAGACGACAATCCTGCGGCTGATGGCCGGGCTGATGGCGGCCGAGAGCGGCGAACTCAAGGTGCTCGGCATCGATGTCGCGGCCGATCCGCAGGCGGTGCAGAACCGCATCGGCTACATGCCGCAGAAATTCGGTCTTTATGAGGATCTGAGCGTTCAGCAAAATCTCGATCTTTATGCGGACCTGCATGGCATCACCCCGGACCAGCGCCGCGAGATCTATCCGCGGCTGATGGACATGACCAATCTTGGCCGTTTCACCGAACGGCTGGCGGGAAAACTGTCCGGCGGCATGAAGCAGAAGCTCGGTCTTGCCTGCACGCTGGTGCGCTCGCCGGAATTGCTGCTGCTCGATGAGCCGACCGTCGGCGTCGATCCGCTGTCGCGGCGGGAACTGTGGCAGATCGTGCTGAAACTGGTGCGCGAAGACGGCCTGACGGTCATTGTCAGCACCTCCTATCTCGACGAGGCCGAGTTCTGCGACCATGCGGTCGTCATGCATCTGGGCAAGGTGCTGGCGCAGGGCAAGCCCGACGAGATCACCGCCCGCGCGAAAGGCAATGTGTTCATCGCCGCGCCGCAGGACGGCATGAATGCCCGCTCGCTGCAGGCGCGGCTGTTCCGCCATGACGGCGTGGTGGATGCGGTGCCTGAAGCAGGCAAGGTGCGCATCGTCCGGCAACCGGGTTTCAACGGCAAACTCAGCGTCGACGGCCGGCCCGTGGCGCTGACCGCAACCCCGCCGCGTTTCGAGGATGGCTTCATGGTGCTGTTCAGCGCCGTGGCGGGCGAAGGCCATTCCAGCAGCCTGGAGCTGCAGCGCGCGGCAGACTCAGCACGCAAGGATGAGATTTCCGTGGAGGTGCATGATCTCGTGCGCATGTTCGGGGATTTCGCCGCGGTGAACCATGTCAGTTTCCGGGTGAAGCGCGGCGAGATCTATGGGCTGCTCGGGCCGAACGGCGCGGGCAAGAGCACCACATTCCGCATGCTGTGCGGGTTGATTCCCGCAACCAGCGGAACATTGCGGGTTGCCGGTGCGGATTTGCGCACGGCGCGGGCGGAGGCGCGGCAGAATCTGGGCTATGTCGCGCAGAAATTCTCGCTCTATGGTGATCTCTCGGTGGACGAGAACCTGGATTTCTTCGCCAGCGCCTATGGCCTGCGCGGCGCGAAAAAGCGCGAACGCATCGACTGGTCGAAGCAGCAGTTTGAACTCGGTGAACTGGCGACGCTGCCGAGCGGCCAGTTGCCCGGCGGGTTCAAGCAGCGTCTTGCCATGGCCGCCGCGCTGTTGCACGAACCGGATATCCTGTTCCTCGACGAGGCGACGAGCGGTGCCGATCCCCTCGCCCGACGCGAATTCTGGGGGCGCATCACCGCGCTGTCGGAACAGGGCGTAACGGTCATCGTTACCACGCATTTCATGGAAGAAGCGGAATATTGCGACCGGATCATGATCATGGATGCCGGGCGCAACCTTGCCGAGGGAACGCCCGCCGACATCCGTGGCCGCGCCAAGCCGCAGGACGGGCGCGAGCCGAACATGGAGGATGCATTCATCGCCATTGTCGAGGAATCGCGCAGCGCCGCTGAAACAAGGGGCAAGGCCGCATGACCGCCGCATCGCAGCATTCGGGCAGCCTGCGGCGCATCCTGGCGCTGGTGCGCAAGGAATCCTGGCAGGTGATCCGCGATCCCAGCAGCATCGCCGTCGGCATCGTCATGCCGATGATGCTGCTGATCCTGTTCGGCTACGGCCTGTCCTTCGATCTGAAGAACCTGCCGGTCGCCCTCGTGATGGAAGAGAATTCCGCCGAAGCGCGCGGCGCGGTGTCGGGTTTCGAGCTTTCGGACTATTTCCAGACCCATCCGGTCAAGACCATGGCGGAGGCCGAGCGGCTGCTCAAGGACAAGACCGTCAGCGGTATCGTGCGCATTCCGCCGCAATTTGCCCGAAACGTTGCGCTGGGCAATGGCGATATCCAGATCGTCGTCAACGGCACCGATGCCAATACGGCGCGCATTTCGCTGGCCTATGCGCAAGGCGCCGTTGCCACGTGGCTGGCGCGGCAGGCGGCCGAAGGCAGGATCACAAGTAATGGCGCTTCGGTGGATATACAGACGCGGCTCTGGTTCAACGAGGCCAATGAAAGCAGCTATTTCCTCGTGCCGGGGCTGATCGTGCTGGTCATGACGCTGATCGGCGCACTCCTGACCGCGCTCGTCATGGCGCGGGAATGGGAGCGCGGCACCTTCGAGGCCCTGTTCGTCACGCCGGTGCGGCCGGTTGAAATCCTGCTCGGCAAGATCATTCCCTATTTCGTTCTCGGCATGCTCGGGCTGGCATTGTCCGTTGTCGGCAGCCAGATTCTGTTCCATGTGCCGCTGCGCGGCTCGCTGTGGATACTCGTCATCGTCTCGATGCTCTATCTGATCGTGGCGCTCGGTATCGGCCTGCTGATTTCATCGGTCACCAAGAGCCAGTTCGTTGCCAGTCAGGTCACCCTCGTCGTCACCTTCCTGCCCGCAATGATGCTGTCCGGCTTTATGTTCGACATCCGCAGCATGCCGCTCGTCATCCAGTTCATCACCTATATTTTCCCCGGCCGCTATTTCGTCAGCGTGCTGCAGACCCTGTTTCTGGCCGGCGATATCTGGGGGGTGATCCTGCCCAACGCCGCGGTGCTTGCGGTGATGGCAACGGTGCTGATGGCCGCTTCCGTGCGGGCAACGCGCAAGAAACTCGGGTGAGGCAGCCATGATCCAGTCGCTCTTCCGCATCATCGCCCTCATCCGCAAGGAATTGCTGGCCATGCTGAAGGACCCCAAGAGCCGCATCGTGCTGGTGGTGCCGCCGATCATGCAATGCCTGGTCTTCGGCTATGCCGCGAGCTACGACCTCAACAACGTGCCCTACGCCCTCCTCGATCACGATCACAGCGCCGCCTCGATGGCGCTGGCCGCACGGTTCGATGGTTCCGCCACGTTTACCCGCATTGCCACTCTGCAGCGGACAGGCGATATCGCCGGTTACATCAACAACAGGCGCGTTCTGCTGGTTTTGGTCATCGATCAGGACTTTGAAAAGAACCTGATGGCCGGAAAGCCTGCCCAGTTGCAGGTTATCGCCGACGGGCGCAATTCCAATACGGCGGGCACGGCGCAGGGCTATGTCAGCGCCATCGTGACGGATTTCACCCATCGCTGGCGTGCCGAGAACGGCCAGGCCGCCAATACCGGAATCACGGTGACGACACGCGCCTGGTACAATCCGAGCCTGGAGACGCGCTGGAACATGATCCCGTCACTGATCGGCACCATCACCATGATGATGACGATGATGCTGACCGCCATGTCCGTGGCGCGCGAGCGGGAGGCGGGAACGCTGGACCAGTTGCTGGTCACGCCCTTCCGCCCCTCCGAAATCATGGTGGGCAAGGCCCTGCCGTCGATGATGGTGGGCACCACGCAGGCAACGCTCATCCTGCTCGTCGCGCAGCTGTGGTTCCAGATCCCCTTCGCCGGGTCCTACCTCATTCTTTATATGGGATTGATCCTGTTTCTGGCGGCAGCGGTCGGCATCGGGCTTTTCCTGTCGTCGCTGGCCGCGAACATGCAGCAGGCGATGATCTTTTCCTTCGTGCTCTTGATGCCGTTCATGCTGCTGTCGGGCCTGACGGCGCCCATCGGCAACATGCCGGATATCCTGCAATATTTCACGCTGATCAATCCGCTGCGCTATGCCATCAGCATCACGCACCAGGTCTATCTGGAAGGTGCAGGGATTCGCCAGCTCCTGCCGGAAATGCTGGCGCTCATCGGCATTTCGGTGGTGACACTGCCGGTTTCATCCTGGCTGTTCCGTCACCGGCTGGTGTGAAAATCCTGCACGAACTGCAGAAAATGCCAATCGTCCGTGATCAGCCCGGCCAGCAGCGCATGGCGATATCAATGAGCCTGTAGAGCTCTTCCCGCGCGGTTCCGCTCGATGCCTGTACCGCGGTACCCTGGGATATGGTCATGATAAACCGGGCGATATCTTCCGGATCGCACTCGGTTTTCAGGTCACCCTCGCGTTTCGCCCGGGCAAAACGCCGCGCCAGCGCCTTCTGGCCCATATTGCGCTTTTCGATGATGGTTTTCTGGATGGCGGCGGCGGCATCGCTGCAGCCCATGGCCGCATTGATTCCCATGCACCCCGAGGGATTGCAGTCGCAGGTCTGCGCATCGGCAAAGCCGTGCAGAATATCCATTGCGACGGTGCGTGCGTCCGGCTGCTCCAGCGCTTTCCAGAAAAACGCCATGTAATTCTGCTCATAGCGCTCGAGCGCCATGCGGAACAATTCTTCCTTGTTGCCGAAGGCGCCGTAAAGGCTTGGCTTGGTTATACCCATGCCGTCCGTCAGGTCAGTGATGGATGTGCCCTCGTAGCCCTTGCGCCAAAAAAGTTCGAGCGCAGTCTGCAGTGCCTCATCGGCATCAAATTCCCTCGGCCGTCCCATGGACAAGACTCCCTAGAAGAAATATACCGCTCGGTATAAAATCCAATTGACAGCCACCGTACCGCAGCCTTATATCTCGTTTTATACCGATCGGTATCGATCGTCAACGATCCAATTTCGTTTAGCCACTCCCAATGGCGATACAACTTTCAAAGCAGGATGACCACGATGTCAATCAGCACTTACAAAAGATCACTCTATGTCGGCGGCTTTATTGTGGCGCTGGCAGCCGTGGGTTCGACCCAACTGTTCGATCTTGGCAAGAGCCATGCCGAAACCAGCAAGCAGGCCGCGCCCGTGGCGACGCCCGTTTCCGTCGCTGTCGTCCAGCCGAAGCTCATCACCCGGTGGAGCGAGTTCTCCGGCCGCCTCGAAGCCATCGACCATGTCGACCTTCGTTCGCGCGTCGCCGGGGCCATCCAGTCCATCGCCTTCAAGGAAGGTGCACTGGTCAAGCAGGGCGACCTCCTCGTCAAGATCGATCCGGCTCCCTATGAAGCCGAGGTCGCGCGGGCAAAGGCCGCCGTCAGCGCCGCCGAATCGAAACTGTCCCTTGCCAAGAACGAATTGGAACGCGGCAAGCGCCTGATCGATTCGCGCACCGTGTCCCAGAGCGACTATGACCAACGCATCAATGTGCAGAGCGGCGCACAGGCCGATCTCGAAGCGGCACAGGCCGGACTCAAGACCGCCATGCTCAACCTCGATTACACGGAAATCCGTGCGCCCATCAGCGGCCGCGTCGGCCGCATCGAAATCACCGCCGGCAATCTGATCGCCTCCGGTCCCAGCTCGCCGCTGCTGACCACCATCGTCTCGATCAGCCCGATCTACGCCAGCTTCGAGGCCAATGAGAACACCGTGGCACAGGCCCTCGCCGACCTGCCGCAGGGTCTCAACAGCCGCGATTTCTCCGACCGCATCCCCGTCGTGATGGATGTTTACGGCCAGAGCGACGTGAAGGGCAAGCTGCAGCTGATCAACAACAGCGTCGATGTCGCCAGCGGCACGGTCAAGGTACGGGCAGTGTTTGACAATGCGGACGGCAAGTTCATGCCGGGCCAGTTTGCCAAGCTGCGCATGGGCACGGCCAACGAAAAGCAGGAACTGCTTGTCGATGAAAAGGCTGTCGGCACCGACCAGAGCAAGAAGTTCGTCATGGTGGTCAACGACAAGAACATCGTCGAATACCGCGAGATTTCGCTCGGGGCACCGGCGGAAGGCCTGCGTATCGTCACCAGCGGCCTGCAGCCGGACGAAAAGATCGTCGTCAACGGCCTGCAGCGCATTCGTCCCGGTTCGCTCGTCGCTCCTGAAATGGTCGCCATGGGCGCTGCAGCACACAATTTGCAGGCCTTGGCCACCGATCCAGCCAAGACACAACAGTAATCGCAGCAAAGCCCCGCAACGGGCAGGCGGATAGTGATATGAATATCTCCAATTTCTTCATCGACCGCCCGGTCTTCGCGGGCGTTCTGTCTTTCGTGATTTTCCTTGGCGGCCTGATCGCCCTGACGGCCATGCCGGTTTCGGAATATCCGGATGTCGTGCCGCCATCCATCGTGGTGCGCGCGCAATATCCGGGTGCCAACCCGAAGGTCATTGCCGAAACCGTGGCAACGCCGATCGAGGAACAGATCAACGGCGTCGAAGGCATGCTCTACATGGGCAGCCAGGCAACCACCGACGGCCAGATGACCCTGACCGTGACCTTCGCCATCGGCACCGACCCCGACAAGGCGCAGCAGCTGGTGCAGAACCGTGTTTCGCAGGCGGAACCCCGCCTGCCGGAAGAGGTGCGCAGCCTCGGCATCACCACGGTGAAGAGCTCGCCGGACCTGATGCTGGTGGTCAATCTTATTTCGCCCAACAACCGCTATGACATCACCTATCTGCGCAACTACGCGCTGATCAACATCAAGGACCGGCTCGCCCGCATCAACGGTGTCGGCGACGTGCAGCTGTTCGGCTCGGGCGATTATTCCATGCGCGTGTGGCTTGATCCGCAGAAGACGGCGGAGCTCGGCCTGTCGGCAACGGATGTTCTCAATGAAATCCGCGCGCAGAACGTCCAGGCCGCCGCCGGCGTCATCGGCGCCTCGCCCAGCCCCAACGGCGTTGACCTGCAATTGTCGGTGAACGCGCAGGGCCGCCTGCAGACCGAGGAAGAATTCGGCCAGATCATCGTCAAGACCGCCGCCAACGGCGCGATCACGCATTTGCGCGATATCGCCCGTATCGAGCTTGGCGCTGCCCAGTATTCGCTGCGCTCCCTGCTCGACAACAAGCCGGCCGTCGCCATCCCCGTTTTCCAGGCACCGGGCTCCAACGCCATCCAGATCGCCGATCAGGTGCGTGCCGTCATGGACGAGATGAAGCTGACCATGCCGGAAGGCGTCAGCTATGAGATCGTTTATGATACGACGCAGTTCGTCCGCGCCTCCATCGAGGCTGTCGTGCACACGCTGCTGGAAGCCGTGGTGCTCGTCGTTCTCGTGGTCATTCTGTTCCTGCAGACATGGCGCGCCTCGATCATCCCGTTGATTGCGGTTCCGATCTCGATCATCGGTACGTTCGCCGTCATGCACCTCTTCGGCTTCTCGGTGAATGCGCTGAGCCTGTTCGGCCTCGTGCTCGCCATCGGCATCGTGGTGGATGACGCGATCGTGGTGGTGGAAAACGTCGAACGCAACATCGAAAACGGTCTGGCGCCACGCGCGGCAACCGTTCAGGCGATGCGCGAAGTGTCGGGTCCGATCATCGCCATTGCGCTGGTGCTGGTGGCGGTTTTCGTGCCGCTTGCCTTCATCAGCGGCCTGACCGGGCAGTTCTACCGCCCGTTCGCGCTGACCATTGCCATCTCGACCGTCATCTCCGCTTTCAACTCGCTGACCCTGTCCCCGGCCCTCGCCGCCCTGCTTCTGAGGGGCCATGACGAGCCGAAGGATGCGCTGACGCGGTTCATGGACAAGACGCTGGGCTGGCTGTTCCGCGGCTTCAATACCGTGTTCACACGCGGCGCCAACGGCTACAGCCGGGGCGTCACCGCCGTCATTTCGCGCAAGACCGTGATGATGGGCATCTATATCCTGCTGATCGGTGCGACAGCCTTCATGTTCAAGAGTGTTCCCGGCGGGTTCGTGCCGCCGCAGGACAAGCAGTATCTCGTCGGCTTCACCCAGCTGCCGGATGGTGCAACGCTTGACCGCACGGAGGCCGTCGTTCGCCGCATCGGTGACATCGCCCTGAAGATTCCGGGCGTGCAGAGCACCATTGCGTTCCCCGGCCTGTCGATCAACGGTTTCACCAACAGCTCCAATGCCGGTATCGTCTTCGTCTCGCTCAAGCCATTCGAGGAGCGCAAGACGCCTGACTTAAGTGCCGGAGCGATTGCCAAGGCGCTGAATATGCAGTTGTTCGGCATCAAGGAATCGTTCAGCGCCGTCTTTCCGCCGCCGCCCGTGCAGGGCCTCGGCGCCATCGGCGGCTTCAAGTTCCAGATCGAGGACCGCAACGGCCTGGGCTATCAGGCACTGGACGATGCCACCAAGGCGTTCCTTGCCAAGGCTGCCGCCGCTCCGGAACTCATCGGCCTGTTCTCCAGCTATCAGATCAACGTTCCCCAGCTTTACGCCGATGTGGACCGTGCCAAGGCACGCCAGCTCAACGTCTCGCTGCCGGAAATCTTCAACACGCTGCAGATCTATCTCGGCTCCGTCTATGTCAACGACTTCAACAAGTTCGGGCGCACCTATTCGGTCCGCATGCAGGCCGATTCCGGCTTCCGGGCGAAGGCTGAAGACATTGGCGACCTGAAGGTCCGCTCGGGTTCGGGTGAAATGATCCCGCTGTCGGCCCTGCTCAAGGTGCAGTCGAGTGCCGGACCCGACCGCGCCATGCGTTACAACGGCTTCCTCGCGGCCGATGTGAACGGCAACGCGGCGCCGGGCTTCTCTTCCGGACAGGCGCGTGCCGCCGTCGAACGCATCGCCGCCGAGACCTTCCCGGCCGGCATCGGCTATGAATGGACGGAGCTTACCTATCAGGAGATCATCGCCGGCAATTCCGCCTACCTGATCTTCCCGCTGTCGATCCTGCTGGTGTTCCTGGTGCTGTCGGCCCAGTACGAAAGCCTGTCCCTGCCGCTGTCGATCATCATGATCGTTCCGCTCGGTTTGCTCGCCGCCCTCTTCGGCGTCTGGCTGACCGCCGGTGACAACAACGTCTTCACGCAGATCGGGCTGATCGTGCTGGTGGGTCTCTCCGCCAAGAATGCCATCCTGATCGTGGAGTTTGCGCGGGAACTGGAGTTCGCGGGATCAACGCCGTTCAAGGCGGTGATCGAAGCCAGCCGCCTGCGGCTGCGCCCGATCCTGATGACCTCGCTTGCCTTCATCATGGGCGTGGTTCCGCTCGTCACCTCGACGGGCGCCGGTTCGGAAATGCGCAGCGCCATGGGCGTGGCCGTGTTCTCCGGCATGATCGGCGTGACGCTGTTCGGCCTGTTCATGACACCGGTCTTCTACGTGCTCGTTCGCGCCATGACCGGCAACCGGCCGCTCAAGCATGCGAGTCAGGGAAGCCACTTCGACGGCGAATCAAGCCACAATTCGGCCACGGTTCATCCCGCCCCGGCTCCGGCCGAGTAAAAAAAGACGCGCGGTGCGCAGGTTTTTCCGCCTGTGCACCGCGCGAATCAAGTCACTGAAACCACATTGTTTTCTTCGGCATTGACAGGCAAAAGGCCCACCGGACGGGCCGTTCACAAAGACGTTTGGGGCCTGAACGTGCTTTTTGGGGTGACAAAAAGTTTCAAGCTGTTACAGTTGCGTGACCAAGCCGACTATCGGCACTGACGAGCATGACCGGGTTTCGCGTTCCGCGGAGGTCGTTTAAATCAGGAGCAGACTTTGACAAGCGTTGCACCAGCCAATGACAACAGAAAGATCAGCGACGGATTCTTCCCTCTGGTCTTGTTCCTTGTGGTCACAGAAATCGCGGCAACCGTGCTGCTGACTTTGCCAAATTGGTATTGAAACCCAAACCGGCGGAAGCCAGCATGTCGATCCTGCCCCTGCTGGCGGGAATGATCATTATCGTGATGCTTGCCGGCGTCCTCATCGTCTGACCGGACTTTACTTTCCAGAACATTTTTGCCTCTCCGGCAATTCCTCCATCCAATCGATCAATTGGGATAACACGAGCGGATGCTCTGTGATAATCTCGGCCTGTTGAACTGATTTGGTCGCCGTCTCGCGCAGGAGAACGGCGGCATGGAGAGCCCAATGAAACGTGCAACCTGTTCGGTGTTGCTTCTCATTCTGTTCGTTGCCGGATGCCAGACCATTACCCCGGAGGAACGGCGCGCCATCGATGGCCGCACCTGTTCGTCCTATGGTTTCAAGCGGGGCACCGACGCCTTTGCCCGCTGCCTGCTCGACCTTGAACTGGACCGCCGTGCCACAAGCCGGGCTCAATTCGATGACATGCGATTCAATTCTCCGCCCCTGATTATCTATGGGGGCCGCCATTACCGCTGGTAAGTTATAAACAGGGGACAGCACTGTCCCTTGACGGGTTTTGAAACTTCACGAAAAGGTCGTGAACTCTTTTGGCACCCGTCAAAACACAGACGAATCAAGAAGGATAATATTGATGCGAAGCCTGTTTTTTGCCGTAGCGGTGGCTGCGGGACTTTTTGCTGCTGAAAGCCAGGCGCAAGGTATGCCCAATGCCGCTGCCCCCAGTGTCAATGCTCCCGGTGCCAATGCGCAAGCCACACGCGTTCGCCCTGAACAGGATGCCATGTCCGCGCGCGTCCGGAAGAACAGGCCGGCCAAACGGACCTATGCGCGCGAAGAAAGCCGGCGGCAGCTGACCGCGGAATATAATCGCCGCGCCCGGGTTTTCGGCCGGGCCAGCGCCGACCGCTGGCTGGCGACCCAGCGCCCCTGACCTATCCCTGCCATTGCCTCCCGTACATCTGCCGGTGACCCGTCGGCGGATTTTTTGCTGTTGCGGGCCCGTCTTGACAAAGACCGCTGGTTCGCACGACTATTGCCGGGCTGCGTAGGGCGCATCGACGTGCGGTCGAAAGGGCAATGCCCGCCTGCGTCAAATGACAACAGATGCGCCAATGCCGAACCTCGAAAACCTCAGAAAGCAAGCCAAGCAGTATCTGCGCTGGCATCGTGAACGGTACCATCCCGTTGCCGCCGAAATCCGGGCCGCCCTGCCGCGGTTCCGGCATCTCGATGACAAGGACGTGTTGGATGCGCCGTTCAGGCTCAGCGATGCGCAGGAACTTGTGGCACGCCAGCGCGGTTTCGAGGGGTGGCAGGCGCTCCTATCAGGAGCCCCGACCATGAGCACCCCCAACCATCAATCTGCGCCGCGCGCCGTCCTCAGTTCCATTGCTGCCCAGCTTTTCGTCGCCGATATCCAGCGATCATGCGACTTCTACACCGGCAAACTCGGCTTTGCCGTTGATTTCCTCTATGGAGAGCCGCCCTTCTACGGACAACTCATCCGCGACCGGGCCAAGCTTGCCTTGCGGCTGGTCTGCGAGCCTGTCTTTGCCGGCGATATCCGCAGCCGGGAGCATCTGCTTTCCGCCGCGATCGCCGTCGACAGCGCGGCTGAGATCAAGCAGCTTTTCCTCGACTTCCAGGCGGCGGGTGTGTCCTTTCACCAGACGCTGAAGAAGGAGCCGTGGGGGGCGCGAAACTTCATCGTGCTCGATCCGGACGGCAATCTCATTCTGTTTGCCGGCCCGGCTGACTGAACGGCCGGATTGCGCGCCCCGGACATCCCCGGCATTTTCACGGCTTGTTGTCTTGTCACTGCCGGATTCCTGTGGATGTAAGGAGCCTTGTGATCAGGGAAAACAGCGGCGTGATCAAGTTTCCATGGAATGACCGGGCAGGAAAGCCGTCGGCCATCAAAATCGCAGCCCTCATTGCTGCCTTTCTCCCTCTGGTGTTCATCACCACGGGCTACAAGGTCAATATTCTCGGGCCGAGGCCGATCACGGAAGCCATTCACCAGACCGGCGACTGGGCGATCCGCTTCTTCCTGATCTCGCTTGCCATAACGCCGCTGCGCAACATCACCCGCTGGAACAGGCTTATCCTGATCCGGCGCATTCTCGGCCTCACCGCCCTCGCCTATGCCGCCCTGCACTTCTCGCTCTATATCGCCGACCAGAACGGCAATCTGCTGCGGGTGGCCAGCGAGATCTGGCTGCGCATCTATCTGCTGATCGGCTTCACCGCATTGCTTGGCCTGGTTGCGCTCGGCGTGACCTCCACCGATGGCATGATCCGGCGCATGGGCGGGAACTGGAACCGGCTGCACATGCTGGCCTATCCGCTGGCGGCGCTCGGCGTCCTGCACTTTTTCATGCAGTCCAAGGCGGATGTCACGCAGGCGACGCTGATGGCGGGTTTTCTCATCGCGCTGCTGCTCTACCGCTTTGCCCATGCGCGCGGCTTTGCCCTGTCTTCGCCGTGGACGCTGCTTGCCATTGCCGTGCTGGCAGCGCTCGGAACCGCGCTTGCCGAATATGCCTGGTTCGCGCTTGCCACCCGAATTCCGCCGATGCGGGTGCTGCTGGCCAACCTCTCCTTCGCCTATTCGATCCGCCCGATGTGGTGGGTCCTGGCGGCGGCGCTGCTTCCGGCCCTGTGGGTTGGCATAAAGCCGGCGGTCAACCGGCAAGGCCGCAAACTCAATCCTGTTACACCGAAATAAGAGACAGGTTTTGCTTTTCACCGCCGGAAAAAATGCTATCGCTGTGGCCATGGAACCGCAGCTTACCCCCCTGATTGAATCGCTCCCCTCCACCGTGCCCTTCGTCGGACCGGAAACACTGGAACGCCAACGCAACCGGCCGTTTCGCGCCCGGCTTGGCGCCAATGAGAACGGGTTTGGACCGGCACCATCGGTGATCGCAGCCATGCGCGACGCCGCGCCGGAGGTGTGGAAATATTGCGACCCGGAGAATTTCGACCTGAAGGCGGCGCTCGCTGCGCATCTCGCCGTCACGCCGCGCAATATCGTGGTCGGCGAAGGCGTCGACACCCTGCTGGGGCTGACCGTTCGCCAATATGTGCGCGAGGGAACGCCGGTTGTCACCTCGCTCGGCGCCTATCCCACCTTCAACTTTCATGTGGCCGGGTTCGGCGGGCGGCTTGTCACTGTCCCCTACCGAAACGACCGGGAAGACCTCGATGCCCTGTTGGACGCTGTCATTCGCGAAAAGGCGCCGCTGGTCTATTTTTCCAATCCCGACAACCCCATGGGGACATGGCGCGAGGCAGCGGCGATCGAAGCCTTCATCGCCGCCCTGCCCGAAACCACCCTGCTGATCCTCGACGAAGCCTATGGCGAGACCGCCCCGGCCTCCGCCCTGCCCGCCATCGACGTCTCGCGGCCCAACGTGCTGCGCATGCGCACTTTTTCCAAGGCCTATGGCCTGGCCGGCATGCGCTGCGGCTATGCCCTTGGCGCGGAAAGCCAGATCACCGCCTTCGATAAGATCCGCAACCATTTCGGCATGAACCGCATGGTGCAGATCGCCGCGTTGGCTGCCCTTGCCGACCAACCCTATCTCAATGCCGTGGTGGCGCGGATCATTGCCGGGCGCGACCGTATCGCGGCCATCGCCGCCAGGAACGGCCTTGCCGCCATCCCCTCCGCCACCAATTTCGTCACCATCGACTGCGGGCGCGATGGTGCCTATGCCGCCAGCGTGCTGAGTGGTCTCATCGAGCGCGACATTTTCGTCCGCAAGCCCATGGCCCCCGTGCTTGACCGCTGCATTCGTGTCAGTGTCGGACTGGAGGAGGAACTGGACCTGTTCGAGGAAAAGCTCGCCGAGACGCTGGCCGCATTGAAATAGATCTCGGAAATAGATCTGGGAAATAGATCCGGGAAACAGATCTGAAAAGCACACTGGGAAAGCAGACCACAGCTGCACCGACATAGACTGGAACCGAACATGGCATTGAATGGCGACACCCACCTTGGGGATACCAACAGCGGCACCCCGCACCGGCACGACCTCAACCGGACATTCGCCGGCCTCGGCGGCCTGATCGGCGCCGCTGGCATCGCCGCCTATGCAGCCGCCGCGCACAGCGCCAGTCCGCATATGGCAACCATTGCGCCCATCCTGTTCATCCACGCCCCGGCTTTCCTCGCCCTCGCGGTGCTGGCGAAAATCAGCCGCGCAGCCTATGGCGGCGGCCTCGCGCTGTTGCTCGGCCTCCTCCTGTTCATCGGCGATCTCGCCTCCCGCGATATCACCGGTGACCGCCTGTTCCCCGGCGCCGCACCCGCCGGCGGTACACTGCTCATTCTCGGCTGGCTGCTCGTTGCCGCCACAGCCTTCCGCACATTCGATTTCAGGAAATAGCTGCCACGATACAGAGAGATATGACGCTCTGCCGTCTGACGACCGGCGAGATCAGCTTATTCCCTTCAGCTTGTTGTTGCACAGCTTGTAGTAACCACCGCCTTTCTCGATCCAGCGCATGCCCCCCAGCGTATTGTTGTCCTTGTTGATGTGATAGTGCTCCAGGCAGGTGTGCATGCGCGCCTTGGCCGGTTTCTCCGCCGCAAATTTGCTGGAAACGGCGCCCGGAAACACGAGTGATTTCGGCAGTCCGGCCGTCGGGGCGGCCTTTGGCGCAATCTCCGGTTTTGCCTCCGGTGACGCAGTTTCCGCCGCCGCAGACGCCGCTTTTGCGCATTCCTGCTTGCGGAATTCGTTCCAGCCCGTTGTGCTGCCTGCCGCTTGCGCAGCTTTGTACTTGGCACTGCACTCCTTCATTGAAACGGCCTGCGCCGGCACACCCCCTGCCAGCAGAACAATTGCAGCGGCCAGCGCAGGCAACAGATGTTTGAATTCTCGACCAACCATGCTTTTCAACTCTCAGTCTTATGAAAAACGCTATTCAATCAAAGGCCTATTGAAGACTGGCAATGAACTGAATCTACCCGATTTTGCGCCGCGGCACCATCGGACGCCTCTTATCACTTCGTCTGAGAGCCTTCGTCTCCCAGTTGTGCAAACCAGTATCGAGGGTTGAATTTGCCTCTTGAATGAATTGAACGTTCGTTTTATTAATATCCTATGGCGAGAACAATTGGCTCAGACGGCGAGAAGACCCAGGCTGCGATTCACCTCGCGGCACGGCGGCTGATTGCCAAGGTCGGCTACGAGGCCATGTCGATGCGCCAGCTGGCGGAAAAGGTCGGTGTTCAGGCGGCGGCCCTCTACCGCTATCACCCGACCAAGCAGGAACTGCTGTTCGCCGTGATGCGCGACCACATGGACCGGCTGCTGGCGGCCTGGCGGACCGAGAGCCAGACCCTGACCACGCCGCTGGAGCGGCTTGCCGCCTTCATCCGCTTTCACATCCGCTATCACGTGGAGCGCCCGGACGATGTGCACATTGCCAATATGGAGCTGCGCAGCCTGCAGGGTGACAAGCTGGCCATTCTGGTGGAATTGCGGGCGGTCTACGAGAACGAGCTGCGGCTGATCCTCGAGGCGGGCAGCACGTCCGGTCAATTCGATATCGACGACATTCCGCTGACGACCCGGGCCATCATTGCGATGACCACCGGCGTGAATGTCTGGTTTCGCCCGGATGACAGGCTTACTGTCACGCAGATTGCGGAAAAATACGTCACTATGGGATTGCGCCTTGTGGGCGCCAAGAATGTCACGACAAAGGACATGGGAGAGTAGCATGTATCAGTCAGGTCTGCGATTTGGACTTTCAGATGATCTCGAAGCGCTGCGCGAGACGGTGCACCGGTTCGCGCAGGAACGCATCGCACCGCTTGCCGCCGAAACGGACCGGTCCAACCAGTTCCCCATGCATCTCTGGCAGGAAATGGGCGCGCTCGGCCTGCTCGGCATGACGGCAAACCCGGATTTCGGCGGCTCGGGCCTCGGCTATCTCGCCCATGCCATTGCCGTGGAAGAGATTTCCCGGGCATCGGCGTCCGTCGGCCTGTCCTACGGCGCGCACTCCAACCTCTGCGTCAACCAGATCAACCGCTGGGGCACGGACGCGCAGAAGGCGAAATACCTGCCGAAGCTGTGTTCGGGCGAGCATGTGGGCTCACTCGCCATGTCCGAGCCGGGCGCGGGCTCCGACGTCGTGTCGATGAAGCTGCGCGCCGACAAGAAGAATGACCGCTATGTGCTGAACGGCAACAAGATGTGGATCACCAATGGTCCCGATGCCGATACGCTGGTGGTCTACGCCAAGACCGATCCCGCCGCCGGGTCGCGCGGCATGACGGCGTTTCTGGTCGAGAAGGGTTTCAAGGGGTTCAGCACGGCGCAAAAGCTCGACAAGCTCGGCATGCGCGGCTCCAACACCTGCGAACTGGTGTTCGAAGATTGCGAAATCCCGTTCGAGAACGTGCTCGGCGAAGAGGGCAAGGGCGTGCGCATCCTCATGTCCGGCCTCGACTATGAACGGGTCGTGCTTGCCGGCGGTCCGCTCGGCATCATGGCCGCCTGCCTCGACGTGGTGGTGCCCTATGTGCATGAGCGCAAGCAGTTCGGCCAGCCGATCGGCGAATTCCAGCTGATGCAGGGCAAGCTTGCCGATATGTACACGACGATGAACGCCTCGCGTGCCTATGTCTACGCGGTGGCTGCCGCCTGCGACCGCGGCGAGACCACGCGCAAGGATGCCGCTGGCTGCATTCTCTATGCGGCGGAAAAGGCCACCTGGTGCGCTCTGGAGGCCATCCAGGCGCTGGGCGGCAATGGTTACATCAATGATTACCCGACAGGACGCCTGCTGCGCGACGCCAAGCTCTATGAAATCGGCGCAGGCACCAGCGAAATCCGCCGCATGCTGATCGGGCGCGAAATGTTCGGGGAGAGCGCCTGAATGGCATGAATTCTATTTTATGTCATTCTTTGGTAGAATTGCCATGTTTTATGAATGATGGCAGGTTTCTTCCATTGTTCTCAAAGAGGTCTTCAACAATGGCACGCAAGAAGAATGAAGGTTTCCGTGAGGAATCGCAAGCGTTTGACCACGATACCGACGCCACGTCGGCACCGTTTTCCTGGGCTGTGACTGCTACGATAGGTGATGGCGGCCGCTTGGTTATCCCGGCCGAGATGCGCAAGCTCATGAACGTGAAGCCGGGCGACACCGTCGCCCTGCGCATGGTCGACGGTTATCTTCAGGTTGCCTCCCAGAGTGCGACGCTGAAAAAGATCTGGGAGAGCGCCGAAAAGCTCAAAAGGCCGGGTGTCAGTCTGGTGGACGAATTCATTGCGGACAGACTGGCCGAACAACGCGCTTCCGATGCGCGGTTTGACAGGCTGGCGCGCGAAGCTGCGGAAATCGCCAAGGCGCAGAAGAAATGACGAGGATTGTTCTTGATGCGTCAGCTGTTTTGGCCGTTCTCTTGCAAGAACCCGGTGCAGACCGTGCGCAGGCCTGCCTTTCCGGCGCGCTCTGCACGACCGTCAACCTGGCCGAGATCATGGCCGCCTGCGCCGACAAGGGCCTTTCCCTTGCCGTTCCCGATGCACTGATGACCGGACACAGTGTCCGGTATGTTGATTTCGACAAGGATCTCGCACTGACCGCCGCCTTGCTGCGCCCCGCAACCCGCCACAAGGGTCTTTCTCTCGGCGACCGCGCCTGCCTTGCTCTTGCCATACGGGAAGGCGCCACTGCCATTACCACCGACCGCGCCTGGGCTGACCTTGATGTCGGCTGCCACATCGAAGTGATCCGATAGGAGAATACATGAGCATACTTCAGTCCCAGATCACCACCACATCCGAAACCTTTGCCGCCAATACGGAGCGCATGCGCGCCCTTGTCGATGACATCAAGGCCAAGGCTGCGCTGGTGAGCAAGGGCGGCACCGACGAAGCGCGCAAGCGCCACACCGCGCGCAACAAGCTGCTGCCGCGCGACCGGCTGGTACAGTTGCTTGATCCCGGTTCGCCCTTTCTGGAAATCGGCCAGTTTGCCGCCTGGGACATGTATGGCGACAATGTTGCATCGGCGGGGCTGATCGCCGGTATCGGGCGCGTGTCCGGCAAGGAGGTGATGATTGTCGTCAACGACGCCACGGTCAAGGGCGGCACCTATTATCCGCTGACCGTGAAGAAGCATCTGCGCGCGCAGGAAATCGCGCTGCAGAACAACCTCCCCTGCATCTATCTCGTCGATTCCGGTGGCGCGAACCTGCCGAACCAGGACGAGGTTTTCCCGGACCGCGAGCATTTCGGGCGCATCTTCTACAACCAGGCGAACATGTCAGCGGCGGGTATTCCGCAGATCGCGGTGGTCATGGGCTCCTGTACGGCGGGCGGTGCCTACGTGCCGGCCATGTCGGAAGAAACCATCATGGTCAAAGGTCAGGCGACCATCTTTCTCGCAGGCCCGCCACTGGTGAAGGCCGCGACCGGCGAGGACGTGACGGCGGAAGACCTTGGCGGCGCCGAGGTGCACACGCGCGAGTCCGGCGTTGCCGATCACTATGCCATGGACGATGCCCATGCCCTTGCCATCGCCCGGCGCATCGTCGGAAACCTGAATCGAAAGAAGGTGATAGGGCTCGACCTTCGCAAAGTGAGTCCGCCCCTTTACGATCCGCATGAACTCTACGGCATCGTGCCCACGGACCTGCGCCAGCCCTACGACGTGCGCGAAGTCATCGCCCGCGTGGTCGACGGTTCCGAATTCGATGAGTTCAAGCAGAATTACGGCACCAGCCTCATCACCGGCTTTGCCCATCTCTATGGCATGCCGGTCGGCATCATCGCCAACAATGGCGTGCTGTTTTCCGAAAGCGCGCTGAAGGGCACGCACTTCATCGAGCTGTGCACCCAGCGCGGCATTCCCCTGGTCTTCCTGCAGAACATCACCGGCTTCATGGTGGGCCGTTCCTATGAAGCGGGCGGCATCGCCAAGGATGGCGCCAAGCTGGTGACGGCGGTTGCCACGGCGCGCGTGCCCAAGGTGACGATGATCATCGGCGGATCGTTCGGCGCGGGCAATTACGGCATGTGCGGCCGCGCCTTCTCGCCGCGCTTCCTGTGGATGTGGCCCAATGCCCGCATTTCCGTCATGGGCGGCGAACAGGCGGCAACGGTGCTGGCGCTGGTCAAGCGCGAGGGGATCGAACGCAAGGGCGGTGACTGGCCCGCGGCCGACGAGGCAGCCTTCCGCGCGCCGATCCTGGAAAAATACGAGCGCGAGGGCCACCCGCTCTATTCCTCGGCGCGCCTGTGGGACGACGGCATCATCGACCCGGCCAAAACCCGCGAGGTTCTCGCCCTTTCACTTTCCGCAGCCCTGAATGCACCCGTGGAGGATACCACATTCGGTATCTTCAGGATGTAAGGAGAAAAACCATGACAAAAATGTTCTCCAGAATCCTCATTGCCAATCGCGGTGAAATTGCCTGCCGGGTCATCCGCACGGCGCAGAAGATGGGTATCGGTACCGTTGCCGTCTATTCCGACGCCGATGCCGATGCGCTGCATGTGGCAATGGCCGACGAGGCCGTGCATATCGGCGGCTCCTCCGTATCGGAAAGCTATCTGCGCGCCGACCGCATCATTCAGGCGGCCATCGATACGGGCGCCGAAGCCATTCATCCCGGCTACGGGTTCCTGTCGGAAAACCCCGGCTTTGTCGATGCCGTGGTCAAGGCCGGACTGGTGTTCATCGGCCCCTCGGCCGATTCCATCCGCGCCATGGGCCTGAAGGACGCCGCCAAGCGGCTGATGGAAAAGGCGGGCGTGCCTGTCGTTCCCGGCTATCACGGTGAAGCACAGGAACTCGTCGTGCTCGCCTCCAAGGCGCGCGAGATCGGCTATCCCGTGCTGATCAAGGCGCGCGCCGGCGGTGGTGGCAAGGGCATGCGCAAGGTCGACAGCCCCGATGATTTCGCCGAAGCGCTGGGCAGCGCCCGGCGCGAAGCCAAGAGCGCTTTCGGCGATGACCGTGTGCTGGTGGAAAAATACGTCTCCAAGCCGCGCCATATCGAAGTGCAGGTGTTCGGCGACAATCACGGCAATGCCGTGCATCTCTATGAACGCGACTGTTCGCTGCAGCGCCGCCACCAGAAGGTGATCGAGGAAGCCCCTGCTCCCGACATCACGCCGGAGATGCGCGCGGCGATGACCGACGCCGCCGTGAAGGCGGCCAAGGCCATCCATTATTCTGGCGCGGGCACGATCGAATTCATCGTCGATGCCAGCCAGGGCCTGCGGCCGGACGGCTTCTGGTTCATGGAAATGAACACGCGGCTGCAGGTCGAGCATCCCGTGACCGAAATGATCACCGGGCTTGACCTGGTGGAATGGCAGCTGCGCGTGGCAGCAGGCGACCCCCTGCCGCTGACGCAGGCGCAAATCCCGCTGAATGGCCACGCCGTGGAAGCGCGGCTTTATGCGGAAGACCCGGCCAAGGGTTTTCTGCCAGCCATCGGCACGTTACATCACCTCGCCTTTCCCGCTGCCGTCAGGGAAGGCACGGTGCGGATTGAGACCGGCGTGCGCCCGGGCGACACCATTTCCCCCTATTACGATCCGATGATTGCCAAGATCGTCGTTCACGCCAAAGATCGCGCGACCGCGCTGCAAGCCATGGAAGACGCCCTTCTGAACACGGAGATTGCCGGAACGGTCACCAATGCAGCATTTCTCGCCGCATTGGCGCGGCATCCGGGTTTTGCCGCCGGTGATGTCGATACCGGCCTGATCGACCGGGATCTTCACAGTCTGGTCGTTCCCGTGGCCATGCCGGCGGGCGCAAAGGAGCTGGCCGTGCTCTATGCCAGCGGCCTTCTGACAAAGGTCACCTCCGACGATCCCTGGACGGCACTGCGCGGCTACAGCCATCTGGCGCCGCCGCAATACCCGGTTACGCTGGGCGAGCCCGGCCATACGCTCCGCTATGGCATTACGGTTCTGGATGACGATCGCTTCGAGGTCGCTGTAGCCGACGCCACCCTTGACCTGCGGGTGCGGCGCGATGGCAGCGGCTGGCACATCACCGGCAAGGGCATCAACCTGCGGGCGAAGACCGCGGCAATACCGCAAGGCATTGCGGTCATCGCCAGGGGCGTGGTGGCAATTTTTGCCGTGCCTGATCCCCTGCAGCAGGCCGACGAGGCCGGAGGTGCGGGTGACCGGCTGACCGCGCCGATGCCGGGTCTGGTGAAATCCGTCCGGGTCTCTGCCGGCGATCTCGTCAGGAAGGGACAGGTTCTCCTGGTGCTGGAGGCCATGAAGATGGAACATTCCATCACCGCTCCGCATGACGGAAAAATTGCCGAGATCGTCAACGAAGGGGCTCAAGTCAAGGAGAAGACGGCCCTTGTGCGCTTCGAAGAGGCGGAAGTCGCCGCGTTGACCAAGATTTGAAGCAGAAATGACAAACAGTCGTGCTAGTCGTATATCTGTGACGAGTGGAACGAATTTGACATTCGCATCCCATTTGACATGACGCGCGGCATGCGAATGTATCGAAGGGATGCAAATGTCAGAATCGGACCGCTAGCACCACTTGCCTACTCAAGTCGTAAGAATTTCCCATTCACAGCAGAGGAGATCGACCCATGGCTACCAAATCATTGCAGACGATCAAACGCGCGCCCACCGCAACGCCCACCGATCTCGGCGCGGACGCGACCCGCGACATCGCAGCCGCCGTCAACGCGCTGCTCGCCGATACCTTCGCGCTCTACATGAAAACGAAAAACTTCCATTGGCATATGAGCGGGCCGCATTTTCGCGATTATCACCTGATGCTGGATGAACAGGGCGCCCAGATTTTTGACATGACCGACGTTCTGGCGGAGCGCGTGCGCAAGATCGGCGGCACAACATTGCGCTCCATCGGGCAGATTTCCGCCCAGCAGCGCCTGCTCGACAACGACGCCAATTTCGTGACGCCTGAGGACATGCTGGCCGAACTGCGCGACGACACGAAGAGCTTTATCAGCTATCTGCGGCAGGTGCATGAGCTTTGCAGCGAATACCATGACAGTGCCACCACGAGCATCATCGAGAATTACATCGATGAATCCGAGCGCCGCCACTGGTTCCTGTTCGAAGCAACCCGCACCGGTCCTGCCAGCGTCTGATGTGCTGAAAACGGTTTTATCGACAGAACGGCATGAACAGCGCCTCTATCGGCAACAGGGGTTCATGCCGTTCAATCCTTTTAATCGTTCGCCTTGGTCATTTTCGCGCGTTTGTCGCGGTTTTGCGTATCGGCAATCAGGGCTTCCACGGCGGAAATGTTCAACGCCAGTGTGGCTATCCTTTTCAAGGTATTATTGTCAGGAAAAGCATTGGTCTTTGCAGTCAAAATTATCAACTCTTTTTGAGCATGGCTCAACCTTGATAATAATGCCCCAAGCTCGTCCTGCATAACTTCCCCATCTTCTTTAAGAATCAAAAATTCCATAAACTGTTTACTTAGCTGATATCCCGGTGTTCGCAACCCCTAAGAGTTGCGAAAGTCTCACTAAAAAACCACATTAAATCGAATTAACTATCATAATTCTAATGATAGGTTTAATCATAGCCCATCACAGAAATTCATAACAAAAAGACAAAACAACATAAAAAATGAGCATTGTTACAAAATCAATTCTAATATGATAAATATATATCTGAATTAAAACTTTATACTACACATCGTTTAGAAGAAAATATTTGCATTACTGTGACAATTCAAAGCATCTTCCTCCAGATTCTCCCGAATGTGCAGCCGCCCCCTGAAATCAGGCCGGTAACTCAGACCTGCCGGGTTGCCGCGACGCTCCCATGACAACAATGCCCCCTCACCGCGATACAGTCTAACGGCCAGGTTGCAATCACAGCAATAATCTCGTCCTGATTGCGTCAATAATGTGGAATTGCCGAAGAAGAGTGTTCAGCGTCGAACCGGCAGCCGTATCAATGGCACGGCTGGTTCGAGTGCCGCAGGAGTACCTGCAGCCGCTTCAGGCGATAACAGCAGGCGATCCCGGCTACGTCCTGGCGCGTGATGCCGGCATCACGCAGCAAATGTTCACCCGGCTTGCGCGACAGTACCGCGAGTTGGCGAGCCTCGCGATCAGCGATCCGCAAACCCTTCCAAAGATTTGAAAACAAGCAGAAAACAGACATGGAGCTGGTCTCGAATGGCGAATAGTCACCATGCTTGACGCAAGCATTGACATACATCAAACGAATAGAAATTATGCCTGTCATTCGAAATTTTAATTGCAGGAAACACCATGAACCCGCCGCTCGACAGCGATCTGCTCCGCACGTTCCTGGCCGTGGCAACGGCCGGCAATGTCACCCGCGCGGCGGAAAGGATCGGGCGCACGCAATCGGCCGTGAGCGTCCAGATCAAGCGGCTTGAGGAGGTTCTGGGAGAAAGCGTTTTTGCCCGCGGCTCGCGCGGCGTTGCGCTGACCGCGCAGGGCGAAGCACTGCTCGTCAACGCGCAGCGCATCGTCGCGCTGCTGGATGAAACCATGGCGACGATCCGGGCCAAGCCGCTTGGCGGCCCCGTGCGGATCGGCCTTCCCGAAGAATATGGCTACACGATCCTGCCGCGCGCCCTCGCCGCCTTTGCCAGCCAGCATCCGCAGGTGGAAGTAACGGTCAAATGCGGATATTCGGCGCAACAGCTGGCCGCACTGGATGCGGACGAGCTTGATCTTGCCGTCATATTCAACTGGGAGCCGCCGGCAACCGGCGAGGTTCTGTTTGTCGACCCGACTGTCTGGGTCACCTCGGAGGTGCATTGCGTGCATGAAATCACGCCCGTTCCCATCGCGATCTACGAGCGATCGGATTGGTGCAGGAAATTCGCCATGGGATCGCTGGAACGCAACAGGATCGATTATCGCGTGGCCTATAGCTGCGATACGGGCGGAGGCTTGAAAATAGCAGCGGTTTCTGGCCTTGCCATCGCCCCGCTCGCGCGCAGCAATATTCCGCCGGGCTGCCGTGAACTGACGGAAGCAGAGGGATTTCCGGTCATTGATTCATCAAATGTCGTGCTGCGGCGCAATCCGCGGATGATGAGCCCCGCGATTGACGGGATGGCCAAGGTGATCCGCGATGCGTTCCAGCCGACGGGCTGAGCCATTGTTGTCTCGTGCCGCTGTGGCTTGAGCGCTCATGCGTGGTTCGACAAGCTCACCATGAGGAAGAGTGAGGATTGCAGGGAGTTACGTTCTGCAACGTTTGTGATTAACCTTGCACCAAACCACCTCCCTCATGGAGAGCTTGTCGAACCACGCACCAAGCATCGGCAGTTCAGTGCGTGGTCATCCATTCGCGGGCTTCGCGCATGGCCGTCGCCAGATCGGCCTTGGACATGGTTTTCACCAGTTCGGCGCGCAGTTCCGCAGCCCGGTCGCTGCCTTTGATTGCCGCAATGTTGAACCATTTATGCGCGGCGACATGATCAACGGCACAGTCACGGCCCGTGGCATACATGATGCCCATTTCAAAGAGGATGTCCGTTTCTGCGGTGCCGCCGACATGTCCGGCATCGATATTCTGAAGATCAAAGCGTGCCATTTTACCGAGTCCCTGTTTAAACCGATAAGCCCTGTTAGACTTCTGAGAACCGCCTGATTTGTTTGTTTTGGCGTGCTCTTTCGATGTTTTCGAGAATGCCACACAGCCCTCAAATTGCTGTTAAGGGGCATGATTAACTGGAGCCAAACAAAACAAAAACAACTGGTAAACTTCGGAATTCATTAAATATATCGCCCCAGCAATTGCAGGCATTTGGATCAAATTCGCTTAAAATGCCGCTGTCCGATTTCAAGCCTTTGCTAACCAAGGCACAGCTTCTTTTTGCCGGGCTTAGAGCCATTCACACGGGAATCTCCTCGCCGTTCCGCAACGCCTGCCTGCAAAAAACCCCGGCTGCGAGCGCGCATAAGGCTTCCTTTCAGGATTTTTTTGAATTACGTTTACGTAAGGGACATGCAAATGGACGCGGAGAGATCCCATTTGCCGCACAACCCTTATTGGGAGGAACATATGAATCGCAAACTCTTATTGGCATGCGCCGGCGTTGTATTGATGGCAGGTCCGGCACTGGCCGAGGAACCGATCGTCGGCACGTGGAAGCGGCCGACCGGCACGCTCATCCAGTACTCGTCCTGCGGCGCCGACAAGTATTGCGGCACGGTCTTGACCGGCGAGTACAAGGGCAAATCCATCGGCGAGATGTCCGGCAAGGGCGGGTCCTACAAGGGACAGGTCAACAAGCTCGACGAGGGCAAGACCTATAATGGCAAGGCCAGCGTCAGCGGCAACACCCTGTCCCTGTCCGGTTGCGTGCTGGGCGGGCTCATCTGCAAGAGCGAAAGCCTGACACGCCAGTAATTTTCAGACGGCATGCCAAACCCCGTGAAAGCGTAGAGCTCTCGCGGGGTTTTTGTTTGCTTGCATCAGATATGGCCGGCCCGGCCGGGTTGCGCCGTCTTGCGATGCGCTTACCGCTGCCCGTATCGTGCACCGAAACCCCAAGGCGTGCACCGCTTGCCCTCTCCAGGTCTTTGAACGCGGCTTCGATATCCCGCTCCTTCGCTGCGCCCGCCGGTCTGATCGACAGCGACAGGGCCGGAACAACCGGCATGGACCCAACACGTGCAGCGCGGCGTGTAATATGACCTGACATGTCTCATCTGCGTCTCCGGAATCGTGAATCGCAAGGCGGTCCTTGCCGGAGCGGAAACTGATGCCGGATGTGGCGCTTTCCAAGGAAAATGTGTGACGCAAAAAAGTAAGCCCCGGCAATGTTGACGTTGGCAAAATCAGAGTGTATTAAACCAAAAGGTTATTTAACCTATGAGTTAGATATGATCGGTTCGGAATGGGAAGGAAGAGGAACCATGACCGCAGCGCTGGCCCGCAGGGACAATGATCGCGAACTGACAATCGTCCGGATCGTCGATGCGCCGGTGGCGCTCGTTTTCAAGGTCTGGTCACAGCCGGAGCATGTCGTGCGCTGGTGGGGCCCGAAGAATTTCACCTGTCCGAACTGCCAGATCGATTTCAGGGAGGGCGGTGCCTATCGCTCGTCCATCCGCTCTCCCGATGGCGAGGACGCCTGGATGGTCGGCCGCTACACCCAGATCGTCGAGCCGGAGCGGATCGTCTTCACCTTTGCCTGGGAGGATAGCGATGGCCTGCGCGGGCCGCAGACATTGGTAACCGTCACCATGAGCGCGCAGGGACAGCGCACGCGGCTCGTCTTCCATCAGGCACCGTTCGATTCCGCCGACGACCGGGATTCGCATGAGAATGGCTGGACCGAATGCATGGAACGGCTGGAGGCCTATGTCGAGCCGCTGGGCCGCCTTCACTGAGGAGCGCATGCCCCCCGCTCACGGACTGATTATCGCTTGAGCCAATATCAAGGAGGAAACGATGAACACCCATGCACACCCGGACGACCGCAAGGTTGTTTCCCGCGCCGAGTGGGACAAGGCCAGAAAGGCCTTTCTGCTGAAGGAAAAGGCCTTCACCAAACAGCGCGATGCCCTGAACCGCGAGCGCCGTGCACTTCCGATGGTGCAGATCGACAAGGATTATGTGTTTGAGGGACCGAAGGGCAAGCTCGGCCTGTCCGATTTGTTCGAGGGGCGCCGCCAGCTGATCGTCTATCATTTCATGCTGGGACCGGGCGAAGGCGAAGGCTGCCCCGGCTGCTCCTTCCTTGCCGACAGTATCGGCAATCTGGCGCATCTGCACGCCCGCGACACCACGCTGGTGGTGGTCTCGCGCGCGCCCCTCGCCGAAATCGAAGCTTACAGAAGACGCATGGGCTGGACCTTCCCGTGGCTGTCGTCCCATGGCAGCGATTTCAACTATGATTTCCATGTCACGCTGGACGAGACGGTCGCGCCGCCCATCTACAATTACACCACGGCCGAGGAATATGAGCGCAAGGGCATGCCCTGGTTCATGCGGGGCGAACAGCCGGGAACCAGTGTCTTCCTGCGCGACGGCGATACGGTTTACCACACCTATTCAAGCTATGGACGCGGCGGCGACCTGCAGCTTGGCACCTACAACTATCTCGACCTGACGCCGCTCGGCCGGCAGGAGGGCTGGGATGGCACGCCCGATCTTGGCGGTCTCGGCAAGAACTGGGTCAAGCGCCATGACGAATATGCCGGTGCGGCCAAATCCGCCGACGATAGCTGCTGTCACTGATTTCGATCACTCCAGCGGAGATATCCGATGAAAAAAACCTATCATGGCAGCTGTCATTGCCAGACCGTGCGTTTCGAATGCACGATCGATCTCGATGCCGGCACGAGCAAATGCAATTGCTCGTTCTGTGCCAAGCTGCGGTTCTGGAAAGCCTTTACCGGCGGTGATGCCGTACAGATCCTCGCAGGCGCCGACAATCTCACGCAATACCAGTTCGGCAGCAAGACCATCACGCATTCCTTCTGCAGGACCTGCGGCGTCAAGCCGTTCGGACAGGGCAACCTGGAGGTGATGGGCGGGCCCTTCTATGCCGTCAACCTGTCCGTTCTCGATGACCTTTCACTGGAAGAACTGCTGGCAGCCCCTGTGCAATATCAGGACGGCTTGCACGACAACTGGGGAGAGGCGCCGACGGAGACGCGGCACCTCTAGGGGATGATCCTGCCCCTGACAATGGCTCGCCTGTCAGCGCGCCCGTTGGCCGAACAGGATTTTCTGCGCTTCCTTGTCGTCGGCGAGATTGCGGCGCGCTTCCTTGCCCAGATCCCTGCCCCGCTGAACGGCAGGGCGGGCGCTTATGGCTTCAAACCAGCGCTTGAGATTGGGAAAATCATTGAGATCCTGCCCCTGATTGGCGTGGGAGACAACCCAGCCGAACGACGCCATATCGGCGATGGAATAGGCATCGGCAAGATAGTCCCGGCCTTCCAGACGCCGGTTCATCACACCATACAGACGGTTGACCTCGTTGGTGTAGCGGTTGATGCCGTATTCGATCTTTTCCGGTGCATATTGCCGGAAATGATGCGCCTGCCCGGCCATGGGCCCGAGGCCGCCCACCTGCCAGAACAGCCACTCCTCCACGGCGACGCGCTTGCGCTCGTCCTGCGGATAGAACTTGCCGAACTTGCGTCCGAGATATTGCAGGATGGCGCCGGATTCGAACACGGAGATCGGTTCGCCGCCGGGCCCTTCCGGATCGATGATCGCGGGCATGCGATTGTTGGGCGCGATCTTGAGGAATGACGGTTCGAATTGTTCGCCCTTGCCGATATTGACCAGCTTGAGATCGTAGGGAACCCCAAGCTCTTCCAGCATGATGGAAATTTTCCAGCCGTTGGGTGTCGGCCAGTAGTAGAGTTCAATTGGCTTGGTCTGCGTCGTCATATCGATCTCCTGGGAGCTTAATCTATCCGGTCAAACATAAGTGCCCGATGCCCGATCGCAATAGCCGGTGGCCGATTTCCGGCCGGCTTTGGCAGGCGGCCTGAACCGAATTGAAATTTCAGGCTTTTTGCCATCTCCCAACTGACATCCGATTTCACTATATTAAGAGCATGAACAATCGAATCGGAATAAAGAAACCCGTCGCCATCAGCATGCCGCCCCATGTTGAACCCGAAGAATTCACCGACGCGAAAGCCGCCGTGCAGGCGTTAATCGCCCTTTACGAGCGGAACACGCAGTTTCTGCGCGATGGCTTCGACAAGGTCGCCAAGGGCGAAGTGGAAAACAACACGCATTTTCGCGCCTTCTATCCGGAAGTGCGCCTGTCCACGTCAAGCTATGCGCAGATCGACTCCCGCCTCGCCTTCGGCCATGTCTCGGCACCCGGCCAGTATTCGGCCAACATCACCCGGCCCGATCTTTTCGAAAGCTACCTGGAAGAACAGATCAGGCTGCTGATCCGCAATCATGGCGGCCCGGTTACGGTGCAGGAATCCACGACACCGATCCCCATCCACTTTGCCTTCCTTGAAGGCACCTATGTGGAATCCTCGGTTGCCGATGCTTTCCAGCGCCCGCTGCGCGATCTCTTCGATGTTCCCGATCTCAACGCCACGGATGACCGGATCGTCAATGGCGAATATGAGACCGACGATATTGACGGGATCATGCCGCTGTCGCCGTTTACGGCGCAGCGCGTGGATTATTCCCTGCATCGCCTGTCGCACTATACCGCGACCCGCCCGGTGCATTTCCAGAACTATGTCCTCTTTACCAACTATCAGTTCTACATCGATGAGTTCTGCGCCCTGGCGCGGCGGCTGATGGCCGAGGGTGGCGGCGGCTACGAGCGGTTCATCGAACCGGGCAACCTGATCACCGAAGCCGGTGACGACGCGCCGACTTCGGGCGTGCCGATTGGACGGCTGCCGCAGATGCCTGCCTATCATCTGGCGAAGAAAGACAATGCCGGCATCACCATGGTCAATATCGGCGTCGGCCCCTCCAACGCCAAGACCATCACGGACCACATCGCGGTTCTGCGCCCGCATGCGTGGCTGATGCTCGGCCACTGCGCCGGTCTGCGCAACACACAGGCGCTCGGCGACTATGTGCTGGCCCATGCCTATGTGCGCGAGGATCACGTGCTCGATGACGACCTGCCGGTCTGGGTGCCGATCCCGGCGCTGGCTGAAGTGCAGGTGGCGCTCGAACAGGCGGTCGCCGAAGTCACGGGACTTGAGGGCTATGATCTGAAGCGCATCATGCGCACGGGCACGGTTGCCACCATCGACAACCGCAACTGGGAACTGCGCGACCAGCGCGGACCGGTGAAGCGCCTGTCGCAATCGCGCGCCATTGCACTCGACATGGAGTCGGCGACCATTGCCGCCAACGGCTTCCGCTTCCGCGTGCCCTATGGAACGCTGCTGTGCGTCTCCGACAAGCCGCTGCATGGCGAATTGAAGCTGCCGGGCATGGCAACGGAGTTCTACAAGCGTCAGGTCGCCCAGCATCTGCAGATCGGCATCCGTGCGCTGGAGAAACTGGCGGAAATGCCGCCGGAAAAACTGCACTCGCGCAAGTTGCGCAGCTTCTTCGAGATGGCCTTCCAGTAGCAGAGACGAGCTTTTCTCGGCGGATGGCCTGACGATTTGGCGATTGTTGCTTGGAAACAAGGGCGAAATGCCGTATTCTTCTGGAGTGGAGATGGGCTTTCGCCCACCTCCTTTTTCTAGATAGTGAATTGAACCCGGAGGATCAGTGACCAGCTGCTCCGGGTTTTTTTCACTTCCAGTGTGATGCTCAGTGGCAGATACCACATCGCCTCACCTCCAGTTTTGAGAGCAAGGCCATTGCCCCTTGCGTGATCTGAAAATCAGAATGATTTTCGAAAAGATCACGCAAACTTTAAGTTTTGCAGCGTCTCTTACGCGCCTATGGCGCGTGACGCTGCAGGCGAGGCGGCCCATCGTCCCGATGTACCGGCTGGCTCGGTGCGTGCTGCTTCACTCTCAAACGCCTGAGTGATGGACACCTTTGCAAATCCCGCGAAAACAGCAACGCATGCAGAGTTGAATGTTGAAGACGGTGTGCATTTGGAGGTTGCGGCGATGGCTCGTTGCTGAATGAGCGGAGAACGCGATCTGACATTCCGCATCTTGATTGCGTCGCAATTGACCGTTTAATGCGTGACCATGACAACAACGACAAAATCATCCTGGGTGAAGCTCGCGGCCGTGCTTGTACCGGTCCTGCTGTCGGTACCGCTGGTGCTCGGATTTTTCGGTTCCGTGCATCCGGTTTTCGATGCATTCGCGCACTTCCGCATGCACCTCGCCGCGCTCATGATCCTCACGGCACTGCCAGCCCTTTTCATGGGGTTGTGGCGGGAAAGCCTGATGACCATCATTCTGGCGGTCATGGCCCTGTCGACCGTGCTGGCCCCAGCTCCCGCGCCCGCATCAGCCGGAACGCCGCAAGCCGCCACGCCATCCGGCCAGCCGCAATACACGCTGCTGCAGTTGAACCTTCGCTTTGACAATGCCGACCAGACGGAGGTTATCCGTCTGATTGCGCAGCAGAGCCCCGACGTCATCACCCTGCAGGAGGTTTCGGACAGCTGGCGGCCGAAGCTCGCGGCGATCGAAGCGCGGTATCCCTACAATCTCTACTGCCCCAGCAGCAAACGCATCGGTGGCGTGGCCATCCTCTCCCGCCGCCCCTTTGCGCTGGGCACGACGCCGCAATGCATCGGCAACGCCCTTGCCGGCCTCGCCCGGATTGACTTCGGCGGCCGCACCGCACTGGTTGCCGCCCTGCACCTAGACTGGCCCTGGCCGTTTGCGCAACCTGATAATGTTGAGGAAATGCGCGCCTATTTCGAACGGCTGCAGGGGCCGATGATTGTTGCCGGTGACTTCAATGCGGCACCATGGAGCCAAACCGTTCGCCAGATCGCGGCGGCAAGCAAAACCATGCCGGTGGATGGATTGCGCCCGAGCTGGCTGATCAACGGCACGCTGGCGAAAGCGGCCAGATGGATCGGCCTGCCGCTTGATCATATTCTCGTATCAAGCCGCATCTCGGGCGTAAGCGTCGAAACGCTCGCGCCTGTCGGCTCGGATCACCTGCCGCTGCTCCTGCGGTTTGCAATCGATGCGGCGGCCGATGACGGTCCGGATCTGCAGACCGTGATGCTGACGCAGTGATTATTCGAATACCGGCCTCAGGAAACTGCGCTCGTAGCTGACGATGCTGCGATTGTGTTTTTCCATTTCAAACACCGCCTGGCATTCGGAGTCTTTTGCCATGCGCTGCCGGTATGTTTCATAGTCAGCAAGACTGGGAAAGCTGAACATCGCATAGGCGATGTTGCTTGCCCCTTCACTCGGCAGGAAATAGCCGTGATGGTTTCCGCCCAGGCGAGTGACGAGCGCGATCCAGCGGCGGCCATATTCCTCGAATTCGGCAAGCTTGTAGGGATCGATGACATATTTGAGATAGCAGGTGATCACGGGTAAACTCCGGTACGGGTCGGTTGATCGACAAAAGACGCGAGCTTTTACCCGGGTCTCAATCGGAAAAAAGCCCGGATCAACCGGGCTTTTCATCACATGCTGGTATAGACCGGCCCCTCGCCGCCCTGCGGCGGCACCCAGTTGATGTTCTGGTTCGGGTCCTTGATATCGCAGGTCTTGCAGTGAACGCAGTTCTGGGCGTTGATCACGAACTTCGGTCCGGTGCTTTCCTCGACCCATTCATAAACGCCCGCCGGGCAATAGCGCGTCGATGGCCCCGCAAAGACATCGTGTTCCGACGATTTCTGCAGCGCTGCATCCTTGACGATGAGGTGGACCGGTTCGTTTTCCTCGTGGTTGGTGTTGGACAGGAACACCGAGGACAGGCGGTCGAAGGTCAAGACGCCATCGGGCTTGGGATAGGCGATCGGCTTGTGCTTGGCCGCCGGTTCCAGCGACGCCGCGTCGGACTTGCCATGCTTCCACGTGCCGAAGGGCGACCAGCCGCCGAAAATCGTGTTCAGCCACATGTCGATGCCGCCAAGCACCACGCCGCCGACGGTGCCGAGTCTCGACCACATCGGCTTGACGTTGCGCACCCGCTTCAGGTCTTTGCCGATCTCGCTGGTGCGCCAGGCGTTTTCGTAGGAGATGAGTTCGTCATTGGCCCGTCCCGCAGCCAGTGCCGCCGCCGCATGTTCCGCCGCCAGCATGCCCGAAAGCATGGCATTGTGCGATCCCTTGATGCGCGGCACGTTGACGAAACCGGCGGAGCAACCGATCAGCACGCCGCCGGGGAAGGACAGTTTCGGCACCGACTGCCAGCCGCCTTCGGTAATGGCGCGCGCACCATAGCCAAGGCGCTTGCCGCCCTCGAACGTACCGCGAATGGCGGGATGTGTCTTGAAGCGCTGGAATTCCTCGAACGGCGACAGATAGGGGTTCTTGTAGTTGAGGTGCATGACGAAGCCGACGGCCACCGTATTGTCCTCGAGGTGATAGAGGAACGAACCGCCACCCGTCTTCAGGTCAAGCGGCCAGCCGAAGGAATGCTGCACCAGGCCCAGCTTGTGCTTGGCCGGATCGATCTGCCAGAGCTCTTTCAGGCCGATACCGAACTTGGCCGGTTCCTTGCCTTCATCGAGCTTGAACTTGCTGATGAGCTGTTTGGCGAGCGAGCCGCGCGCGCCTTCGGCGATGAGTGTATATTTGCCGAGCAGCGCCATGCCGCGCGTATAGGCCGGACCGTGCGAACCGTCCTTTTCGATGCCCATGTCGCCGGTGGCCACACCGATGACCGCGCCGCTATCGTCATAGAGAACTTCGGAACCGGCAAATCCGGGATAAATCTCGACGCCGAGCTCTTCCGCCTTGGTGGCGAGCCAGCGGCAGACATTGCCCAGCGAAACAATGAAATTGCCGTGATTGTTCATCAGCGGCGGCATGGCGAAATTCGGCAGGCGGACGGAGCCTGCCGGCCCCAGAACCAGAAAATGATCCGCTGTCACGGGTGTCTTGAAGGGGTGTCCCTCCTCGTCCCGCCAGCCGGGCAAGAGCTTGTCGACGCCGATGGGATCGACGACCGCGCCGGAAAGAATATGGGCACCGACCTCGCCGCCCTTTTCCAGCACGACGACCGACAGTTCGGGATTGATCTGCTTGAGCCTGATCGCCGCTGACAGGCCCGATGGGCCACCGCCGACAATCACGACATCAAACTCCATGCTCTCCCGCTCTGGAAGTTCGTTTGTCTCGCTCATGAAGTCCTCCTGAATGCTATGCCCCGCAAACACTTCGCCTGTGTTTTTCCCATTTGTAACGCAACAATAGCCGTATGACAGAGGCTAGCATCCATTCAAGATGCGGCCAATTGCCCTCATCCTACGACCATTTCCACAATTTATAATTTACCTTAACGTAAACGTCAATATTTTAGCCCGTGTGCAGCGGAATTTCCAATGGGCGGGGAACAGGATAACGGCTGTGACATCAAGGGCATTTGCCGGTGTTTCTCAGGCGAGATTGCAGGGCCATTGTGCATGGTTCGCCCTTCGACAAGCTCAGGCCATCCGCAGGCCGGTCAACCCAGTTGCGCCTTTGCGCATTTCGTTCATACTCGCCTCCATTGACATGTCTCGCATAAAAAACTGCTGGTGGATCGGGGATAACCAACAAGCGGGGACGGGATGAGATCACTCTGGATGATCCGGACAATGGGCAGTGTTCTGGCTGTCACCATGATTTTTACCCATTCTGCGGCGCAGGAGCAGAAAAAATGGACCGTTGGGCCCTATAGTTTTTCTGATGAAATGGGCGGGTTCAGCATCCGCTCGGTCAGTGGCACCGGCACAACCGAAGATCCGATCGTCATCACCGAAGAGCTGAATGATATCGTTCCGGTCACGCTCGTCATTCGCAACGCCAGCGTGGGGAAGCCAGGCTTCGTGCCCCAGGGTTTTGGCCTGCTGTTCCATCTGCAGATCCGGGCCATCAACGGCAGCGGCCGCCCGTGGCAGGAGTTTTTCTTCGAATTGCAGTCATTGCTCGGGGAGCCGAGCGACTATAGCGACGGGCTGTCCTTCTGCCAGCCCTGCGATGTGACCGGGATGATCCATTCCAATCTGTTTACCGCCTACGACGACGATTTCGAGCCCTATGACCGCATGCTGTTTCATGATGGCAAGGTAGATCCAAAGGCAAATGTGAGCATGGATTTCCCTATCGGCGATTTTACGCCCAAACGCATCTTTTATCTGGTGCAGGAGCCGCGCATTCCCTCCACCTGACCTTGCAATCACGCGCGCAATTTGCGACTTGAAGGGGAGACCCGCTCCAATCCGGGTTCAAGGATCAGCCATTGCCCGACCTGCGTGAACTCTTGCACTTTTATGCCGAAGCCGGTGCCGACACACCGCTCGAAGACGCGCCGGTCGATCGCTTTGCCGCAGTGGAGCCCGCACGCAAGCCTGTTCAGCCGCCCGCAGCAACGCGCCAAGCAGTACCGCAGGCCGAGCGGCCACGCCCGGAGCCGCAACCGGTGGCAGCGCCGGCCTTGAACAAGACCTCCGTCCCCGACGACACCAAGATTGCGCTGGCGCGGCAGCTCGCCTCGAGCGCCACCACGCTTGAACAGTTGCGTGAGCAGCTTGCATCCTTCGATGGCTGCAATCTGAAATTCACTGCCAAGAACCTGGTCTTTGCCGACGGCAATCCGCACGCCCCCATCATGTTCGTCGGCGAGGCACCGGGACGCGAAGAGGATCTGGAAGGCGTGCCGTTCATCGGCCGTTCCGGGCAGTTGCTCGACCGGATGCTCAGCGCCATCGGCCTTGACCGCACCGGCGTCTACATCGCCAACACCATTCCCTGGCGCCCGCCGGGCAACCGCACGCCGACGCCGCTGGAAACCGAGATCTGCCGCCCGTTCTTCGAACGGCAGATCGAACTTGCCGGCCCCAAACTGCTGGTTGCCCTCGGCGGCCCCGCCGCCAAGGCGTTGACGCATGCGCCGGAAGGCATTTTGCGGCTGCGCGGCAACTGGAAAACCCACCGCACGGCTGCGGGGATCGACATCCCGGTCATGCCGACGCTGCATCCGGCCTATCTCCTGCGCAATTCAGCCCAGAAGCGCTTTGCCTGGCGTGATTTCATTGCCGCCAAAATACAGTTGCGCGCCCTCACGCAATAATTCATATGCCATGGCGCAAAACTGGAATGACAGTGTCGTAATTTCCGGCTCTGAAGCCCGGTGAAAGCTGTACTTTCCGGTGCAGAAACGCAGGGTCCCCATATGTTTCGCCAGCTCTTGCCGATTGCGGCACTGTTGACCAGCACCTTCCTGATGCTGACCGCCGGCGGTTTGGCAGGCATTCTGCTGCCGTTGCGCGCAGGAATAGAAGGCTGGTCGCCGACCACGGTCGGCTGGCTTGGCACGGGCTATGCCCTCGCCTTCACCGGTGGCTGCATTGTCGTTCCGCGTCTGGTGCGCCGCGTCGGCCACGTCCGCGTCTTTGCCGTTCTCCTGACCCTGCTCAGCATGTCGATGCTGCTGCACGGGCTCATCATCGACCCGTGGGCCTGGACCCTGTTCCGGGCGCTTGCCGGCTTCTCGCTGGCCGGCAGCTACATGGTGATTGAAAGCTGGCTGAACGAGCGCGTGACCAACGCCACACGCGGCATGGTGTTTTCAATCTACATGATCGTATCGATGATCGGCCTGCTGGTCGGGCAATACATCCTGCCGTTCGGCAACCCGGCGACACAGGCGCTGTTCATGATCGGTGCGCTGATCTATGCCGCAGCCCTCGTGCCAACCGGGCTTTCCAATGCCCAGTCGCCGCGCCCGCTGACCGAGGTTTCGCTCGACCTGTCCGGCCTCTACCGCAAATCGCCGGCGGCGATGATCGGCTCGCTGATTGCCGGTATCATAGCGGGCGCGTGGAATTTCCTGTCAGCGATCTATGGCCGCGAAATCGGTCTTTCCACCTTCGATATCGCCACGATGATTGCCAGCGCCATGATCGGCGGCGCCATCTTCCAGTATCCCATCGGGCGCATCTCCGACTTTGTCGACCGGCGCTATGTGATGGTGGTGGCCGGTATTGTCGGCGTCCTGTTGTCCGTGACCATGATCATCGTGCAGCCTGTTACCCCCTGGGTCATCTATTCCCTGATGTTCGCCTTCGGCACGGTGCTGTTTCCGATCTATTCGCTCAACGTCGCCCATGCCAATGATTTTGCCGAGCCGAGCGAATTCGTCAAAGTCTCGAGCGGGCTGCTGATCGTCTACGGCATCGGCAGCATGATCGGCCCGCAGATTGCCGGGCGGCTGATGGATGTCACCGGCCCCGCCGGTTTCTTCATGACCATGGCGGGCTGCTACGCAGCCTACGGTTCCTACGCCTTCTGGCGCAGCCTGCGCCGGGCCCGGCAGGTGCCGTCGGAGCGGCCGGACTTCGTCTACCGCGCGCCGGACAGGCCGCAGACGCCGGAAACGCTGCAGCTCAACCCGGCCATCAGCGCGGCCAAGGACGACTAGGGTCAGCCCTGCGGCGTCGAGGCCTTGCGCGCCCGTGCCCGGGCAAGCCCGAGCTGGCGCTCGCGATAGATGATGAAGATGCCGGCGCTGATGACGATGACCGCACCCGTCATCATTTCGCTGGACGGAATATCGCCGAACAGCATGTAGCCGATGACCAGGCCGAGCAGCATCGACGTATATTCAAACGGCGCGATGGTCGACATGTCAGCGTGCCGGTAGCTCTCGGTCAGAAGGATTTGCGCCACGCCGCCGGCAATACCGGCCATGACCAGGAATGTCGCCTGCATCGGCGTGGGCCAGACCCAGCCGAAAGGCAGGCTGACCAGCGCGATGACGCTCGAGGCAATCGAGAAGTAAACGACGATGGTCGGGGTGCGTTCAGTCTGGACCAGTCGCCGCACCAGCAGCATGGCGATGGCCGCAAGCCCCGCCCCGCAAAGGGTGGCGAGCGCGCCAATTGCCTCTTCCCCGCCGAATTCGCTTTGACCGGTGAAGAACGTCATGCGCGGCCAGAGAATGATCAGCACGCCGATGAGCCCGACAAACACAGCGCTCCAGCGGTAAAGCCGCACGGTCTCGCGCAGGAACACGGCGCTGCACAATACGGTCAGCAGGGGCGTGGCATAGCTGAGGGCAATCGCTTCCGGCAACGGCAGCTTGGTAAGGCCGTAGAAACTGGCACTCATGGCGCTGACGCCGACAAAACCGCGCCAGAAGTGGCTGAAGGGTTCGTTGGTCTTGAACGCGACGTTCAGCTGGCCCTGCCACGCGATGAACACGACAACCGGAAAGATGGCGAAGAAGGAGCGGAAAAACACCAGCTGTCCCGCGGGGATGCCGTCCGACGCCTTCAGCAGGCTCGACATGCAGACGAAGACGCAGACCGAAGCGACCTTGAGGCCAATTCCGAGCATGACATTGGTGCTGCGCACCTTATCCGTGAGGGGCGGTCCACCGTCTTTCTGGTGAACGATAGTTGTCACGACTGGTATTCCTTGAGGGAGCGAACGGAGAGAAACAGAATTGATATATCTGTATAGGTTACTTTGACGAATCCTTCCAGATACCAATGCGATCACGTTGCATGTTCCAAGCACATACGGAAGTGAACAAAAGCAACAGCATACGCGGAAAAAACCGGCTGCTTTGTTGTATGCCGGGGCAAACACGGCTACGGTCCGGCACCACAAAAAGGACAGTTTCCCAATGCGTACCGATACCGGCCAGATCTTTCATCTTGAAGATTACAAGCCAACCGATTTTCTTATTCCTGAAACCCACCTTGAATTCTCGCTCCATCCCGAGCGCACCATCGTCAAGTCGACACTGCATATCGAACGCCGGCCGGGCGTTGCCACCGATGCACCGCTTGTCCTTGACGGCGACGAACTCACACTCATCGACATCAGCATCGACGGCGTCGCATTGGGCGACAATGCCTACGTGGCAACACCGGACCGCCTTGAAATCAGCGCCCTGCCCGAGAGCGGCACGTTCACGTTGCAGATCACCACGGAAGTCAATCCGACCACCAACCGCCAGTTGACCGGCCTCTACCGGTCCAGCGGCGTCTACTGCACCCAGTGCGAAGCCGAAGGCTTCCGCCGCATCACCTATTTCTATGATCGGCCTGACCTTCTGTCCGTCTATACGGTCCGCGTTGAAGCCGATGCCGTGGAAGCGCCGCTGCTTCTGGCCAACGGCAATCCGGGCGAAAAGGGTGTCCTGGCCGATGGCCGGCATTTTGCCGTCTGGCGCGATCCCCATCCCAAGCCTGCCTACCTCTTTGCACTTGTGGCGGGCGATCTCGGGGTCATCACCGACAGTTTCACCACCGCCTCGGGCCGCCCCGTCGATCTCGGCATCTATGTCGAGCACGGCAAGGAGCCGCGCGCGCTCTACGCCATGGATGCGCTCAAGCGTTCGATGAAGTGGGACGAGGATGTTTTCGGCCGCGAATATGATCTCGACGTCTTCAACGTCGTTGCTGTCTCCGACTTCAACATGGGCGCGATGGAGAACAAGGGGCTCAACGTCTTCAACGACAAATATGTGCTTGCCGACCACGAGACCGCGACCGACATCGATTATGCCGGCATCGAAGCGGTGATCGCCCACGAATATTTCCACAACTGGACGGGCAACCGCATCACCTGCCGCGACTGGTTCCAGCTGTGCCTGAAGGAAGGCCTGACGGTTTTCCGCGATCACGAATTTTCCGCCGACATGCGCTCGCGCGCCGTCAAGCGCATCGCCGAGGTCAAGGGTCTCAAAGCCCACCAGTTCCCGGAAGATGCCGGCCCCCTCGCCCATCCCGTGCGCCCGCGCCAGTTCCGCGAGATCAACAATTTCTACACGGCAACCGTCTATGAAAAGGGCTCGGAAGTCGTGCGCATGATCCGCACCATTCTCGGCGCCGATCTCTTCCGCAAGGGGATGGATCTGTATTTCGAGCGCCATGACGGCGATGCGGCGACAATCGAGGACTTCATCAAGGTGTTCGAGGAGGCCTCCGGCGAGGATTTGAGCCAGTTTGCCCTCTGGTACGATCAGGCCGGTACGCCCAACCTCGCCATCACCTATGATTACGATCAGGCGACGCAGACCTTCGAAATCGAGATCGAACAGTCGCTGAAGGCCACCCCCGGACAATCGTCGAAGAAGCCCATGCACATTCCCGTGCAGTTTGCCCTGCTGGGCGCCAAGGGGCGTGAGCTGAGGCCGAAATCCGTCAAGGGTGGAACGGTCCAGGGCGATGTCAGCCATCTGTTCAAGCGCAAGGAACGGCTGAGCTTTTCCGGCATCACCGAACGGCCGGTGCCCTCCCTCTTGCGCGGTTTCTCCGCTCCGGTCACCATGACCAGTGAACTCACCCGCTCCGATCTGACGTTCCTCGCCCGCCACGACGGCGACGCCGTCAACCGCTGGCAGGCACTGACGCAGCTGCTGACGGCGAAACTGACCAGCAACGCCAAGCGCGTGCGCGGCGGCAAGTCCGCCACCATTGAAAGCTCGTCGATCAAGCTTCTCGGCGAAATCGCCTTCAACAGCAATCTGGACGAGGCCTTCCGGGCGCTGTGCCTTGGCCTGCCGTCGGAAAGCGATATCGCCCGGGAACTCGGCAGCAATATCGACCCCGACGCGATTCTGGGCAGCCGCGAGGCGTTCATTCTCGCCGTCGCCGAAGCGCATGCCGCCAAATTCGATCAGCTGCATGACGATCTCGACCACAGCGGCCCGTTCAAGCCGGATGCGACAAGCGCCGGACGGCGTGCCTTGCGCAATGTGCTGCTCGATTATCTCAGCGCTGCCGACGGCAGCCCGAAACGCGCGGCGGCCCAATTCAGCCATGCGGACAACATGACGGACCGCGTCGCGGCACTGGCGGTGCTCGTCCAGCGCTTCGGCGACAGCACCCAGACAAAGAATGCGCTCAAGGCATTCGAGGACCGCTTCGGCAATGATGCCCTCGTCATGGACAAATGGTTCATCGTCCAGGCGACCCAGCCGGGCGAAGGCGCCCTGGCCAGGGTGCGCTATCTGATGACTCACAAGCTGTTCTCGCTCGACAACCCAAACCGGACACGCGGCCTGATCGGCGCCTTCTCCAGCGGCAACCAGACCGGTTTCAACCGTGCCGATGGCGAGGGTTACAGGTTCTTCGCCGAGACCATCCTGACCGTCGACAAGAAGAACCCGCAGCTTGCGGCGCGGCTCCTGACAGCCATGCGTTCCTGGCGCTCGTTCGAGGCGGTGCGGCGCGAGCATGCGCGCGAGGCCCTGGCCTCCATCGCCGTGGTCAAGGACCTCTCCGCCGACGTCAGCGACATCGTTCAAAGGACGCTCGCCTGAGCCTGCTTCACACCGGTTTTGCCTGAAGATTCGGTTGTCTCTTCCCCGTTTTGATGCCCCGGCCGGTTATCCACCGGCCGGGGCATAGTTTTACCCCTCGCCGGCCTTTTCCGGACGTGGAGTCTTTTCAAAGGCTTAGTCGAATCGGCTGCAAAACTGATTCATGGTTGCCACAATGATTGCTAAATATTTAACAAAAGGACTGGACACACCGAATCAGTTTTGATTCACTACAGGTGCTTCGGATGTGCGGCGTGGCGAAGCAAATCACTGATTATACAGGCAATTGAGGGGGCCATTCGATGGCAAATGCGGACGCGTATCGCGCGCCGACGGGGAAGGATTATGCCGGAAAGCGGGAGACTGCGCGGGGGCGCACCCGTCTTTCCGGTCATATCAAACTTCTCGCTGACCCTGCCTACGGCAAGCTGCTGGCGGCGGAGCCTTACCTGCGCCGTGCCATTCCACCGCTGATCATTATTTTCCTCATCATCCTCGCAACGGCCCGTGCGATGTCGCTCCTGTCATGGCGCGACGACACGGAGCGGACGGCCCGCGCCACGCTGGCGCTGGCCGCGAACCACATGGCGAGCATCATCGACAACCGGATGAAGGCCGGCCAGAAACTCGACAGCGGCGAGCTGCAGAACATCATCGCCGAGATGCGTTCCAACGACCTCATCCCGCATGGCATGTGGATCGCCATTGCCTCGGGTGAATCGAAGATCGTCGCCTCGTCGGATGGCGGCGACCGCTGGCGCGACAAGAATCTGGAAAGTTTTGTCACCGACGGCCAGCCGCTGTTCCTGTTCGGCGAACGCGCCGGGGTGATGGAAGTGCGCATGAACGGCACGACGGGCCTTGCCGCGTTCAGCCGGACCGGCAGCGGCGGCTATTCCGTCTTCGTCATGCATCCGGTCGATGCGATCTTTGCCGAATGGCGGCGGATGATATCCGTCAATGTCACCCTGTTCGCCGGAACTGCCGCGATCATGCTGGTGGTCCTCTATGCCTATTTCAGCCAGTCGGCCCGGGCGCAGGATGCCGATGCGCTCTACCAGCACACCCAGGCGCGGGTGGATACGGCGCTGGCACGCGGACGCTGCGGGCTGTGGGATTGGGACATGGCGCGCGGCAGGGTCTACTGGTCGCGGTCCATGTATGAAATGCTCGGCTATGAAGCCTATGACGCGATCCTGTCGCTGGGGGATATTTCATCCATCATCCACGAGGACGACGACAAGCTGTACGGTCTGGCCGCCCAGGTGGCAGCGGGCGAGATCAGCCAGATCGACCGGGTGTTCCGCATGCGTCACGCCGAGGGCCACTGGGTCTGGATGCGGGTGCGCGCGCAGGTTGCCGATGCCACCGTCGGCGACACGCATCTCGTCGGCGTCGCCGTCGATGTCAGCGAACAGCACCGCTTTGCCCAACAGACCGCACAGGCCGACCAGCGCATCCGCGAAGCCATCGAGAGCATTTCCGAAACCTTCGTTCTCTGGGATGCGGACAATCGCCTCGTCATGTCCAACAGCAAGTTCAACGAATATTCCGGCCTCGCCAATGAATGCCTGCTTCCCGGCATCGGCAGGGATGAACTGGAGCCGCGCATCCGCGCTGTTGCGTTTGAAAAGCGCATGGCCAATGAACACGGCCGTGCCGGCGCGCTGACCTTCGAACGGCAGCTGGCCGACGGCCGCTGGCTGCAGGTCAATGAACGGCGCACGCAGGATGGCGGTCTGGTGTCGGTGGGCACGGACATTACCCAATTGAAGGTGCACGAAGAGCGGCTGGTCGACAGCGAGCGCCGCCTGATGGCGACCATTCACGACCTCAGCCTTGCGCGCAAATCCGAAGTCGAGCGCACGCTCGAACTCACCGAACTCAACAGCAAATATGCGGTGGAGAAGGAACGCGCCGAGGCGGCCAACCGGGCGAAATCCGAATTTCTCGCCAACATGTCGCACGAGCTGCGCACGCCGCTCAACGCCATCATCGGCTTCTCCGAAATCATGCATTCCGGCACGTTCGGCCCGCTCGGTTCAGACCGCTACGAGGAATATGTGCAGGACATCCACACCAGCGGCAATTACCTGCTCAACGTGATCAATGACATTCTCGACATGTCGAAGATCGAGGCCGGTCACTTCTCGCTCGACCGTGAAGAGATCGACCTTTGCCCGCTGATCAACGAGACGGTGCGCGTCGTCTCGCTGCAGGCGCTGAACAAGGACGTGAAGGTGGAAACAAAAATCGCCGACAGCGTCACGCTCAATGCCGACCGGCGGGCGATCAAGCAGATCCTGATCAACCTTCTGTCGAACGCGGTGAAATTCACCGATATGGGCGGACGCATCTCGGTGCGGGCGCGCAAGGTGTCGGGCGCGCTGGTGTTCACCATCGAGGATACGGGCTGCGGTATTCCGAAATCGGCGCTGAAGAAGATCGGCCAGCCATTCGAACAGGTGGAAAACCAGTTCACCAAGACCCATACGGGTTCGGGCCTCGGGCTTGCCATTTCCCGCTCGCTGACCGAGCTGCATGGCGGCGCGCTGAAAATCCGCTCGACCGAGGGCGTCGGCACCATCGTCTCCGTGCGCATCCCCACCCGGACCATCGGCCCGGTGCGGGAGGAATGGCGGGTTTAGAACGCTCTACTTTCCGCTGGATTTGTTTGCACGCGCTTCACGCAGTACTGCATTGAATGTCTTGCGGACGGATTTGGCCGTGTCTTCCAGATGGGTTTCCACCCGCCCGAGATCGGGAAGGTCGCAGGCGCGGCACAGGAGATCGCCGAGACCGGGCGGAAAATCCTCGCGCCGGGTGTCGCTGTTCAGGCACAGCCGGATGATCTGGGTCAGCTCCGTATAAAGATTGGCAGCGCCCACCAGTTGATCCGTCACGACAGGTTCGGCAAAACCGGCCTTGAGCTTTGTCAGCACCTCAGCCGTCGAATGGGCGATGATCGGACCCTCGACATTGCCGGTGAGCACGGCGAACTGGGCGATGAATTCCAGATCGATGATGCCGCCGGGAACCAGCTTCATGTCCCAGGCATCGCGCGGCGGCTTCTCCGTTTCCAGCAGTGCCCGCATTTCGGCCACGTCCTTGGCAATCTTTGCCGAATCGCGCGGCAGACTGAGAATCTCGCTGATTTCTGTTTCGATCTCACCGAACAGCGCGGTATCGCCCGCCACGGGTCGCGCCCGGGTCAACGCCATGTGTTCCCAGGTCCAGGCTTCCGTGCGTTGATACTTACGGAAGGAATCGATATGCGTCGCCACCGGCCCCTTGTTGCCGGAGGGGCGCAGGCGGAAATCCACCTCGTAGAGAACGCCCTCCGCCGTCGGGGCGGAAAGCGCCGCGATCAGGCGCTGGGTCAGCCGCATATAGTATTGCGATGGCGCCAGCTGCTTTTCGCCATCGGATTCCTCGGCATCCGCATCATGGTCATAGAGCAGGATGAGATCGATGTCGGAGCCTGCGGTCAGCTCGCGGCTGCCCAGCTTGCCCATGCCGAGAATGGCGATGCGCCCGCCGGACACGACGCCGTGCTTGCTGGCGAATTCGTCGATCACCGCCTGCAAGGCCCGGTCGATGACCAGATCGGCGAGATCGGAAAAGGCCTTGCCTGCCCGGATACCGTCGATGGCGCCGGTCAGAAGCCGGATGCCGATGAGAAAGCGATGCTCGGCTGCAAAAATCCGCAGGCGGTCAAGGATGTCCTCATAGACTTTGGCTGGTCCAAGAAAATTTTCCAGCCGCTCGGCCAGATAGGCGCGGGTCGGTATATCGGCAAAAATCGCCGGATCGAGCATGCCGTCGAACACATGCGGCTTGCGGGTGATGATGTCGGCAAGGCGCGGCGCGGCGCCCATGATCAGGACGAGCAGATCAAGCAGCCGCGGGTTGGACTGCAAAAGGCTGAACAGCTGGATGCCGGCGGGCAGGCCCTTGATCATCTCATCGAAACGCATCAGCGCTTCGTCGGCCCGGCTCGTCGCGCCGAAGGCCTTGAGCAGCACGGGCGTCAGTTCAGTCAGGCGCTCGCGCGATTCCGCCGATTGGGTGGCGCGGTAGCGGCCGAAATGCCAGGTGCGGATGACGCGGCAGATATCGCTCGGGCGTTCGAAACCGAATTTCGCCAGGGTTTCCAGCGTATCAGGATCGTCGACATCGCCGGTGAACACCAGATTGCCGGCCTCGCCCGCCAGTTCCTGCGCCTGTTCGAACAGCGCCGCATAGTGCGTTTCGACCGTTTTCAGCGACTGGCGGAAATCGGCGGCAAAGGCGTCACCGTCGCGATAGCCCATCATGTGGGCCACCCGCAGGAAATTCTCGTCGTCTTCCGGCAGCATGTGGGTCTGCTCGTCGGCGATCATCTGGATGCGGTGCTCCACATCGCGCAGAAAGCCGTATTTCTCCACCAGCGTGTCGCGTGCCTCCGCACTGATCCAGCCAAGGCCGTTGAGCGCCGCCAGCATGTCCACCGTGCGCGAGCCGCGCAGCTGCGGAAAGCGGCCGCCGGCAATCAGCTGCTGGGTTTGCACGAAAAATTCGATTTCGCGGATGCCGCCCCGACCAAGCTTGACGTTGTGTCCACGCACGGCAATTTCACCGTGGCCCTTGTGGGCATGGATTTGCCGCTTGATCGAATGCACGTCGGCAATGGCCGCATAGTCGAGATATTTGCGCCAGACATAGGGCGCAAGCTCCGCCAGCACCTGCCTGCCCGCGACGATATCGCCGGCGACGGGCCGCGCCTTGATCATGGCGGCACGTTCCCAGTTCTGGCCGCGCCCCTCATAATAGTTGAGCGCTGCGCCGACGGGAATTGCCAGCGGGGTTGATCCGGGATCCGGGCGCAGGCGCAGATCGGTGCGGAAGACATAGCCGTCGGCCGTGCGGTCCTGCAGGATGCGCACCAGACGCCGCGTCAGCCGCGAAAACGTTTCGACGCATTCATAGGGATCGGGAATGGCCGGGCTGTGCTCGTCGATGAAGACGATCAGGTCGATATCAGAGGAATAGTTCAGTTCGAACGCGCCGAACTTGCCCATGGCGAGGATGATCCAGCCGCACTGCTTCTCCGGGTGTTCCGGGTCCGGAAGCTTGAGTTTGCCGGACTCGTGCGCATCGCGCAGCAGGAACCGCACGACCGCCCGTACGCTTTCTTCCGCCAGCCGCGACAGCCAGCGGGTTGTTTCTGCCGTATCGAACACGCCGGAAAGATCGCCCAGCGCGATCAGCACATGCCCCTCCAGTTTCAACTGGCGCAGGACAGCCATAATGCCGGTTTCGGTGATGTTTTCGGCTTCCGAGCTTGCCGCCACGCTCTGCATGAGCGCGTCAAGACGCTGTGCCAGCGGCATGGTGAACAGCGGCTCCAGGATGGCAGGGCGGCGGATGAAGACCGTGCGCAGATAGGGCGAGAGGTCGAGGACAGCCGCGAGGAAGGCCGCCGCTTGTCCATGGCCCTTCACGCCAGCGGTGGCAGGGCATTCCTTCCCGGCGGCGCTGTCGGCAAGCTCGGCCAGAAAGGCGGCAGCCGCCTTCTTGTCCAGCGGTGTCAGCGGGCGCAGATCGCGGGCGAAAAACGCTGCATCATCAAGGCCGGATGCCCTGGTCCTGACATTCATTTGGTCTCCTCCCCCACCGGGAAAGCGAGCACAGCGCGCAGCCCCGGAGCATTGTCCTGCAATTCCAGAGTGCCACCGTGCAATTTCATCACCGCCTTGGCAAGACTGAGACCCAGTCCTGACCCCGGTTGCGAACGGCTTTCCTCCAGGCGCACGAAACGCTCCGTGGCCCGATCCACCTGATCGGGCGGGATGCCCGGGCCATTGTCGGTGACAATCACCCGGATCGTGTGATCCTGCTTTTCCACAGCGAGGGATATTTCCACCGGCTTTTCACCGCCGCCGGCATATTTGATGGCGTTGTCGACCAGATTGGAGATGGTCTGCCCGACCAGTTCACGGTTGATGCGGACCGGCGTTGCATCCTCCGCGCCGAGCACGAAACGGATGCCCGCCTCTTCGGCCGTGGGCTCGTACAGCTCATAGACGTCCTGCACGACCGTCGACAGTGGCAACAGCTCCATCGTCTCGGAGGAATAACCGGATTCCAGCCGCGAAATCATCAAAATGGCATTGAAAGTGCGGATCAGCTGGTCGGAATCGGCAATCATCCCATCCAGCGCGGCCCGATAGGCCTTGGTGGTCGTGGCATTGGCAAGGGCGGATTCCGCCCGGTTGTGCATGCGGGTCAGCGGTGTCTTGAGGTCATGCGCGATGTTGTCGGAGACATGGCGCACCCCCTCGTTCAATTCCTGGATACGCGCCAGCATGCCGTTGAGATTGGCGGCCAGACGGTCGAACTCATCGCCCGACCCGCTGACCGGCAGGCGTCCGGCGAGATCGCCGCCCATGATGCGCTGCGACGCGGCGGAAACCTCATCGATCCGGTGCAATGCGCGCCGCCCGACGAAAAACCAGATCAGAAACGCACCGACGCCCATGATGCCCAGCGCTGCGCCGAGCGAGCGCCGGACCACGAGCCGGATCTTTTCCGGCTCGCCCAGATCGCGGCCGACCATGACGCGGATGCCATTGGGCATGACGATCACCCGCGCGATGGCGGTATGCACCTGCGGATCGCTGCTGGTTTCGCCATAGCGTTCATAGGCAATCGGCCGCTCGATCCAGCCGTCGGTCTGCAGAACACCCGCCTCGATACTCTGCACATTGCCGGCGACGATGCGTCCGGCGGGATCGGCGACGAGATAGAGATAGGCGCCGGGCTGACGGCTGCGCCGGTCAACCGAACGTACAAGACCGGCAATGCCGGCGCGCTGATAGGACTGGCCGACGCTTTCGACCTCCTCGTTGACGGCGGCTTCAGTCTGGGATGTGAGAAGATTGACGGAAAGACTGGTCATGTAGAAGACCAGCACGATGGCGCAAACGGTAAAAAGCAGAAGATACAGCGCTGACAGCCGGACGGCTGTCATTTTCATCATGGCAAGAAAGCGGCTCATGCATCGATTCCGCCAGCCTTGAGCATGTAGCCGGCGCCGCGCACCGTGTGCAGCAGGGGCGTGTCGAAACCTTTCTCGATCTTGCCGCGCAGGCGCGAGACATGCACGTCGATCACATTGGTCTGCGGGTCGAAATGATAATCCCAGACATGCTCAAGCAGCATGGTGCGGGTCACCACCTGACCGGAGTGACGCATCAGATACTCCAGCAGGCGGAATTCACGCGGCTGCAGGACAATGGCCTGGCCGGCGCGCTTGGCCGTGTGGGACAGGCGGTCGAGTTCCAGATCGCCGACCCGGTACATGGTTTCCGCCTCTTTCGGGCTGGAACGGCGCTGCAGCACTTCGATGCGCGCCAGCAATTCCGAGAATGCATAGGGTTTGGTGAGATAATCATCGCCGCCGGCGCGCAGGCCGGTCACCCGGTCATCCACCTGCCCCAGCGCGGAAAGAATGAGCGCCGGCGTATCGATGCCCTGGGCGCGCAGGGCGGCGACAACGGACAGGCCGTCACGGCGCGGCAGCATGCGGTCAACGATCAGCGCATCATAGCTGCCCTGCTCCGCCAGGGTATAGCCGGTCTCGCCATCGCCTGCCAGATCGGCGGAGTGCCCGGCCTCGGCAAAGGCCTTTTCCAGATAACGGGCCGCTTCACGGTCATCTTCAATAACGAGAATTTTCATGACGTCATTCTAAGCCGGTTTTGAGACAGAGGTAAGCACCATAGCAATGGCACCCTTTACGGCAAGCGGGCAGCAGATCTGTCGACAATCTGCTGCCCTTTGCTTTGGCGCTAACGGGGGGACAGGTGCAGCGCCGCTGCAATCCTATCCGGTCCGCTTAGCCCTGGTTGATGGGCAGGGCCACGAACCGCGACTGGTCGTTGGTCTGCACCTGCAGGAGAACGGCCTTGCGTCCGCTCTTCGTCGCTTCGGCAATCGCCGCATCGATGTCGGAGCCGCTCTTGACCGGCTTGTTGTTGACCGAGACGATGATGTCGCCGGTTGTGATGCCCTTGTCGGCGGCATCGCCGGAGCGATCCACATCGGTCACCACGACACCCTTGCCATCGTCGGAAGGAACAACCGTCAGGCCGTAATCATCCAGCACCGAAGCCGGATCCTGATGCTTGCCGCCGCTGTCCTTGTTCGATGCCTGCTTGTCATCGCCGGGCATCGACTTGATCGACACGTTGAGCGACTTGGCCTCGCCCTTGCGCCAGACAGTCAGTTCGGCATCCTTGCCCGGATTGATCGCGGCAATCTTCTTGGCCAGATCGCGGGGATCGGAGACCGTCTCGCCATTGACGGCGGTGATCACGTCGCCCGACTGGATACCGGCCTTGGCAGCGGGCCCATCGGACTGCGGTTCGGCAACCAGCGCACCCTTCTCTTCGGAAAGGCCAAGCGATTCGGCGATTTCCTTGCTGACCGGCTGTATCTGCACGCCGATCCAGCCGCGAGAGACGGTACCGGTCTTGATCAGCTGGTCGACGACCATCTTGGCCGTCGTCGACGGGATGGCGAAGGCGATGCCGACGCTGCCGCCGGACGGCGAATAGATCGCGGTGTTGATGCCGACGACTTCACCGTTCAGGTTGAAAGCCGGACCGCCGGAATTGCCCTTGTTGACGGCCGCATCGATCTGCAGGAAGTCATCATAAGGACCGGCGCCGATATCGCGGCCGCGCGCCGAAATGATACCGGCCGTCACCGTGCCGCCGAGACCGAAGGGATTGCCGACCGCAACGACCCACTGGCCGACACGCATCTTGTTGTCATCGCCGAAGGACACGTAGGTGAACTTGCGCTTGTCGTCGACCTTGAGAACGGCGAGATCGGTACGCTTGTCCTTGCCGATCAGCTTGGCATCGAGTTCGGTGCCGTCATTGAGTACAACGGTGTAGGTGCTGCCGTCTTCGACCACATGGTCATTGGTGACGAGATAGCCATCCTCCGAAATGAAGAAGCCCGAGCCCTGGGCGGTGGGACGCATGCGGTCCGGACGGTTCTGGTGATCGCGCGGACCTTTGCGCGGCTGCATGCCGCGCTGGCCGTTCGGGCCGCCGAATTCATAGAAGAAGCGCTTGAGCGGATGATTGTCGGGAAGCTGATCGAAGCCGGGAATGCCCGAACCGTCATCGGCGGTCTGCTGGACGGAGCTCTTCACCCGGACGCTGACAACTGCGGGGCTCACCTTTTCAACGACATCGGCAAAGCCGGGCTGCTGCGCGCCGTCTACACGCACGGCTTCAGCCTGCGCAGGCACAACGGCAGCGAGCGGGCCTGTGGCCAGCAGTCCCCCGGCGAGCGCCGAGGCGAGCAGCGCGGCAGCAATGCCCTTGCGGTATGTGGAGGACGTACGATTGTTAGACATAAAACTTTCTCCTTGGACGCCCGATCGGAAATCCGACCGTTTAATAACCAACAGTGATACAGATAAGAACGTTACGCCGCCATTTCCGCAACATGACAAATTTGTAAGATAATTTTCTGGCGCTGCGATTCGTCAGCCACTGGAGGATAGCCCATATGCCATCAATGCCACCGCTCGGATCCACAATGCGTACGCACCAGCCCTATCCGGGCGTTTATGCATTTTACGATGGCAGGATAGACGGCGCGCGCGCCTATTCCGCCGATCCGAACTGGCTGGATGACGGAGCCTATACGCTTGGCCTGTGCTCCTACGCCATCGTTTCCGGCGAGGAAGCTCTGGTTTATGACACCAGTATTTCAAACCAGCATGCGGCGCTGATCCGCAACACGCTGCAGGAGGCAGGCGTGCGGCACATCCGCGTGGTGCTCAGCCACTGGCATGTGGATCATGTGGCGGGCAATGCGGTGTTTGCCGATTGCGAGATCATCGCCAATGACCTAACGGCCAAGGCGCTTACCGACAACAGGCAACGGCTGGAGAACGGCACGCCGCCCATCCGGCCACTGGTCATGCCCAACAGCATCTTCACGGGCGAGCGCGACCTGAAGATCGGCGACATCGCGGTGCAGCTGCGCCACGTGGATATCCACAGCCATGACGGCACGGTGATGATCCTGCCGCATCTGAAGCTGCTGTTTGCCGGCGACGCGCTGGAAGAGCCGATCACCTATGTGGCGGAACCGGAGCGGCTGGAAAACCACCTGCTCGATCTGGAACGGATTTCAACCTGGGATATCGAAAAAATCCTGCCCAATCACGGCGCGGAGAATGTGATCGTGGCCGGCGGCTATGGACCGGAGCTGATTGCCGCCACGGGGCGCTATGTCAGCAAGCTGATGCGCCTGCGCAACGAGCCGGAGCTGGCTGGCGATGACCTGCAGGCGTTTACCGCGGATGATTTCCGTTCGGGCGTGCTGACCTATTACGCACCCTACGAGCCGGTCCACAGGCAGAATGTGGAATCGGTCATCGGCGCGCATCGCAAATAGCGGTTGCGGATCAATCGTTGGAAGCAGCCAGGAGTTTCTTGAGCTGCTTCTTTTCGCTGTCGGACAGCGGCGCCGTTTCCAGAGGAGAACGGCGGCGGCGGCGAATCGAAACCACGATGGCGATTGCACCGGCAACCAGCGCCGCAACGGGAAAGCCCCACAGCAGGATCGTGCTCAGCATCAGGCGCGGCTTCAACAGGACGAATTCGCCGTAGCGGGCGACGATGAAATCGAGCACCTGCTCGTCCGTATCGCCTGCCGTCAGCCGTTCACGCACCAGCACGCGCAAATCCCTGGCCAGGTCCGCGTTGGAATCATCGATCGACTGGTTCTGGCACACCATGCAGCGCAGCTCGGTGGACAGGGTGCGCGCCCGTGTCTCCAGTGCCGGGTTGGCCAGCATCTCGTCGGGCGAGACGGCGCGTGCGCCGGTCGCCGCGAAGCTCAGGGCCGTCAGCAACAGCAAAATCGCGGCAAGCGCGCGTCTCATGCCACGGCTCCCCTCGCCCGCTGAGGCTTGGCAGCTTTTGCCTTGCCGGGTGCGCCGACCCGCAGGCGCCGGTCAGCCAGGGACATGGCACCGCCGGCCATCATCACCAGCGCGCCGAGCCAGATCAGCGTGACATAGGGTTTCCACCAGACGCGCACGACCATGCCGCCATCCGGCGTGGCGTCACCCAGCGAGACATAGAGCTGGCTGAAGAGGAATGTCTTGATGCCCGCCTCGGTGGTCTGCATCTTGCGCACGGGGTAGAAGCGCTTGGACGACATCATCGTGTCCACCTCCCGCGCCGCGCTGTCGAGAATGGTGAACTTGCCCTGATCCTCGGTGAAATTCGAATCCTTGACCGGATCGATGCGGTCAAAACGCAGCGTGTAATCGGCGACCCGGATGGTCTGGCCCGGCTTCATCACCGTCACGTCTTCCGTGGCAAAGGTCGAGACGACAACAATGCCCAGGAGGGTGACGCCAAGGCCGAAATGGGCGAAGGCGGTGCCGAACACCGATTTCGGCAGGCCGGCCAGCCGCCGCAGCATGATGCTGACGGGTGCCTTGCCAAAACCGGCTTTCAGGGAAAGATCGGTGAGTGCGCCCAGCATCAGCCAGAACGCCAGGCCGATGCCGAACGCCGAGAAGATCGCCGTGCCCGAGGTCTTGTAGAGAACCACGGCCACCACCAGCAGGGCGAGGAAGAATGCCATCATCAGCCGCTGCGCGACGCCGAGAATATCACCGCGCTTCCATGCCATAAGCGGTCCGAACGGCACGGCGGCAAGCAGCGGGATCATCAACGGACCAAAGGTCATGTTGAAAAACGGCGGCCCGACGGAAATCTTTTCGCCGGTCAATGTTTCCAGGAGCAGCGGATAGAGCGTGCCGATCAGCACGGTTGCAGCAGCCGTCGTCAGGAAGAGGTTGTTGAACACCAGCGCCCCTTCCCGCGAGATCGGCTGGAACAACCCGCCCGGCGCGAGCGTCTGGGCGCGGCGTGCGAACAGCGCCAGCGATCCGCCGATGAAAAGCACGAGAATGGCAAGAATGAACAGGCCGCGGCCCGGATCGGTGGCAAAGGTATGCACCGAGGTCAGGACGCCCGAGCGGACGAGGAAGGTGCCGAGCAGCGACAGGGAGAAGGTCAGGATGGCCAGCAGCACAGTCCAGATTTTCAGGGCCGAGCGCTTTTCCATCACCAGGGCCGAGTGCAGCAGCGCCGTTCCCGCCAGCCACGGCATGAACGAGGCGTTTTCAACCGGGTCCCAGAACCACCAGCCGCCCCAGCCAAGCTCGTAATAGGCCCAGTAGGAACCCATGGCGATGCCGCCGGTCAGGAACATCCAGGCCGTCAGCGTCCATGGCCGCACCCAGCGCGCCCAGGCGGCGTCGATACGCCCGTCGATGAGCGCTGCCACGGCAAAGGAGAAGCAGACGGAAAAGCCGACATAGCCGAGGTAAAGCAGCGGCGGATGGATGGCGAGACCAATGTCCTGCAGGATCGGGTTGAGGTCCTGTCCTTCGATCGGCGCGGGACTGGTGCGTGTGAACGGATTGGATGTTGCAACGATGAACAGCAGGAAGGCCGAGCCGATCCAGGCCTGCACGCCCAGCACATTGGCTTTGAGCGAAGGCGGCAGATTGTTGCCGAAAAAGGCAACCAGGGCGCTGAAGAACGTCAGGATGAGCACCCACAGCAGCATGGAGCCTTCATGGTTGCCCCAGACGCCGGTGATCTTGTACAGCATCGGCTTTTGCGAATGCGAGTTCTCCCAGACATTCTGCAGGGAGAAATCCGACACGATGTAGGCGGATGTCAGTGCGACAAAGGCAAGTGCGATCAGGGCAAAGACCGTGAAGGCAGCAGGAACGGCAACGGCCATCATGCGGTCGTCATTGCGCCGCGCACCCCACACGGGCACCACGGCCTGCACGATGGACAGGGCGAGCGCCAGAACCAGTGCGAAATGTCCGAGCTCAACGGTCATGGCTGCTTGTTCTCCCCCTGCCAGACGCCCTTGGCCTTCAGACTGTCGGCAACTTCCTTGGGCATATAGTTTTCATCATGCTTGGCAAGCACACTGTCCGCCTGAAATGCGCCGCCCGGCGCAAACGTGCCCTCGATCACCACGCCCTGATCCTCGCGGAAGAGATCGGGAAGGATACCGTCATAGGTCACGGGAACGCTCTTGATGTGATCGGTGACGGCAAAGGTGATCCGTGTGCCCGTGCCGCGCACCACACTGCCCTTTTCAACCAGGCCGCCCAGCCGGAACCGCGATTGCGACTGCAGGTCCGCAGCGGCGATATCCGAAGGCATGCGGAAAAACGCGATCCGCTGCTGCAGCGCAAACAGCACCAGGCCGGCCGCGCAGGCCAGCACCACCAGGGCGCCGCCGATCACCGAAAGCCGTTTCTGCTTGCGCGTCATTATTTCTTCTCCCGCGGCGTGTCGCCGGGTTGTTCCACCAGCCCCAGATCATCGGCGACTGCGTCGAGACGCGCAACCTTGTCGGTGCTCAACACTTTGCGAGCATTCGCCAGCGCTTCCAGCGCATCGTTGGGGCGGTTGAGAACCACATAGGACCGGACCAGCTTTTCCCAGCCCTCGACATCGTCGGGTGATTGCTTGAGTTTTTCGGCAAGGCTGGAGACCATGCCCTCGATCATGGCGGCGCGATCCTGCACATTCATCCCGGCCGCCGCCTCGACCTGCGACGCGTCGGGACCTGTCGCCCTGTCGATGTCGCTGACATCGGGCGCATCGCCGGCGATCTCCTTGTCGAGCCGCGTCAACGCCGCCTGCGCCTCGTCGCGCCACGGCACGTCGCTGGGTGCATCGACCAGCAGCTTGCGGATCAGGTCACGCGATTCAACCAGCTTGCCCTGCTGCATCCAGCCGTTGATGATGAAGAACTGCGGGCGCATATCGCCGGGATTGAGCGTGAGCGCCCGGTTGAAACTGGCTTCCGCCTCGGGCGTCATCGTGCCGCCCGCTACGGCGCTCAACGCTTCACCCAGACCCATTTGGCGCGGACCGCTGTCACCGTTCAGGCGGATGGCATTGCGGTATGCGGTCACCGCATCGGCGGGGCGTCCCGTGCGCAGGTAGATCGGCGCCAGCACTTCCCATCCCTGCCCGTCATCGGGATTGAGGGTGAGATGCGCTTCGGCACGGGCAATC
>OIEQ01000050.1_pt1 | contig 120110 bp, 119 predicted proteins | sample 1581841 | NCBI WGS metagenome assembly OIEQ01 (sample SAMN03281020, study PRJEB24777) | human gut metagenome | isolation source: fecal sample PR170 from 1 month old male Malay infant, vaginal delivered... | place: Singapore | collected 2005-12-29
TTGCAGGATTGCTGGCTGCCGCAAGCGAGCCGATCTGATCGTTGCCGTCGGGCATCGCGCTGACCGGTGCCGGGGCCGCCGGGGCGGGACGCGCCATGGGCGCGGCGGCAGGACCCGAGGCGACGGGATCGGCAGCCTGCGGAATGGCGGCTACCATGGTACCATCGGGCTTCACCACCATGGTCTGAACCTTGCGCGGTGCGATGGCGCCGTTCGGCTGGGCCTGCTCCTCGCTCGAAGCCATGTTCGCAGCGGCGGGATCGACCCTCTCCTCGGCCTTGGTCCCGGCAATATCCTCATCCGTATCGGCAGTCAGATCGACCGGTTTTTCCTGGGTCGTGACAAGCTGCTGCTGCTTTGGCGGCGATGTATCCGCCGTCGCACCCTTTTCATAAACGATCTTGTCCTGGACAGGCGCAGTCGTGTTCGCCGCGCTTTCCGGCTGAACCTTGATCGGGGTTTTGTCGGCCATGATCACCACAGGCGCGCCACCCGATCCGCTGGTCCATTTATAGGCAACGGCACCAGAAACGGCGAGAAGAACGGCTGCCGCTACGGCACCCGGTACAACGAAGCTGCGTTTGCGGCTCATCGGCTGGGCATAGGTCGTTGCAGCCATGCCGACATCGTCGCGTTTTGGATCGTAGCCAAAATCCATGTCGTCTTCAGGACCGTTGCTGTAGCTGCTGGCAACCGGGCGGGACTGATGCGCGCTGGCAGCAGCTACTCCGACAGCCGCCGCTGCGGCGACACCGGCTCCGGCAGCCGCATAGTTTGCCGGGGTATAATGTCCCTGCTCAGCCTCATTGCCGAAGACATCGGCAAAAATATCGGCATATTCGTCCTTCGCGGCCGGTGCCGGCTGCTGCGGCTCCTCCTGCGGTGCCGTATAGGCCGCACGGGTATCATCCGCCTCGATCGAGCCGAAGACTTCGGCAAATTCGGTTTCAAGCTCGCCCAGGCCATTGTGCTGCGGAACATCGTCTTCGTAGTGCACTTCAGGCAGATCGAGCGACTCCGTGTACTCGACCCGGTTCTCGGTGACTGCCACGGTGTGAACATCGGGCGCAGAGGAGATTGACGAGGCCGCACGATCCAGCTCATCCGCATAGCCGCTCAAATCCTGCGGCTCCGGCAGATGGTGGGTTTCTGCAGCAGCCAACGGCGCAACGGGAGCAAGCTCCGGCTCGCGAACGGCCGCATAGGAATGCGCGGGGCTCTGGTAACGGGGCAGCTCTGCTTCAAGCGCGTGCGCCGGAACAGCTTCGTCTTCCACATCCAGCGGCACTTCGAAATCGTCGAAGGCGGCCATCAGTTCTTCCGTGTCGAAATCCTCAAGCGGATCGCCCTGGACCGCTGCCGCCTCTTCGTGCACCGGAGCCGGCGCGTAAGCAGCCGAAGCCGGGACAGGCGCGGCCTGATAGGCCGCAGGTTCCGGCACATAGGCCGGCTTCGCCTCGGCAACCGGCTGGGTGACCGACGGCGCATAGGAGGTTGCGCGGCTGATAATGGGAGCAGCTTCCGTACGGCCGATGACCGGCGCTTGCGAACCATAACCCCAGGAAGCGTTTGCCGAGCGCTGAACCACAGGCTTCGCCGCACCAGCAAGAAGCGTCTCAAGTTCATCTTCAAGGCTTAAGGACGGCGCCGCAACGACAGCGCGTTCCGTCTGCGCCGGTTCGGGTACAAAGCTGACAGGCTCGTGCCCATCGCGCCCCTCGCCCGTTTCGCCGTCGGCATAAACGGCGTCCGGCTCGTAATCGGCGTAGTCGGGTTCCTCATAGATCGCGACGGGCTCGGCTGCGGCATGCGCATAATCCGCATTCGACATCAATTCCCGTTCCACCGCATCCTGAAGATCGAAGTGAGCAAACCGATCCGGCTCAGCATGACTGTGCACGGGCTCCGGGGCTGCCGCCGGGGCGGCACGCTGAGGATGCTCCTCAAAATCGCCCATGAGCTCGCGCTCCAGATCCATAGCAAGATCCTCGCCCGATCCGGTTGCCGCGTGTTCCTCTTCGACAGGCGTTCCCATGATACGGGAAAGCTCCATCAGAGGGTCGTCATTACCGAATCGCGAATCATCCTGCCGGTGAGAACGCTGAAGATAGTTGTCCGCCATGGCGTTAATCCTGTACTCTCAACTATGGACGTCAAAAGACGTCACGCATTGGCCATACCAGCGCAATGTGGGCAAAAGTTGACAGGATTTCCGCGCCTTTCAGCGCATTTCGGTTGGGGCGTCCGCACCAATGATAGACAATCCGGACGCCAAAACCTTAGAAACAACCTGCACCAGCCCTAGCCTGGCTTGGGACAAGTTTGGATCGTTAACCTTAATAAAACGTAAGTCCGCGTTTTCGGTCCCCTTATTCCACTGCGCGTGCAGCGAACTTGCCAGGTCGTAGAGGTAGAAAGCAAGGCGGTGCGGCTCCTGATGGACGGCCGCCGTTTCAATTAAACGCGGATATTCGGCAAGCTTGCGGATGAGCGCAATTTCGCTTTCGTCCGTCAGCAAACCGAAGTGCTGGGCACTGGCCGCCAGTGATTCTTCACCCAGCCCAAGCTGTTCGATCGCCTGCCGGAACACGGAATGGCACCGCGCGGAGGCATACTGGACGTAGAAGACCGGATTGTCCTTGGAATGTTCGGTGACCTTGGCGAAGTCGAAATCCAGCGGCGCGTCATTCTTCCGGTACAGCATCATGAACCGGACGGGATCGCGCCCGACTTCTTCCACCACATCGCGCAGGGTGACGAACTCGCCCGAGCGTTTCGACATGCGCACCGGCTCGCCATTGCGATAGAGCTTGACGAGCTGACAGATGAGAACCGTCAGCTTGGCCGTACCGCCGGAAACAGCGCGTGCCAGCGATTCAAGCCGCTTGACGTACCCGCCATGATCGGCCCCGAGCACATAGATCATCTCATCGAAGTGCCGGTCGTACTTGTCCTTGAAATAGGCAACGTCGGCGGCAAAATAGGTGAACTGTCCGTCGGACTTCACCAATGGCCGGTCGATATCATCACCCACATCGGTCGAACGGAACAGGGTCTGCTCGCGATCTTCCCAGTCCTCCGGCAGCTGGCCCTTGGGCGGCGGCAGCTTGCCCTTGTACACATGTCCCTTCAGCGTCAGGTCATTGATCGCCGACCTGATCTGCTTGGCGTTGTCCGCATGCAGCGTCCGCTCGGAGAAAAACACATCGTGATGCACGTTGAGCGAGGCAAGATCGTCGCGGATCATCACCATCATGGCATCGATGGTCCGGTCCTTGATGATCGCGGTCGCTTCCTCTTCCGGCATTGCCAGAAGTTTCGTACCGTAATCGGCGGCAAGCGCCTGCCCGACCGGAACAAGATAGTCGCCGGGATAAAGGCCAGCCGGAATCTCGCCGATATGTTCACCCAGCGCTTCGCGGTAACGCAGCATCACCGAATTGGCGAGCACATCGATCTGCGCGCCCGCATCGTTGATGTAATATTCCTTGGTCACGTCGTAACCGGCGAAGGACAGGAGATTGGCCAAGGCATCGCCGACAACGGCGCCCCGGCAATGCCCCACATGCATCGGCCCGGTCGGATTGGCTGAAACGAACTCGACATTGACCCTATGGCCATAGCCCAGCTTCGACCGGCCATAGTCGAGACCGGCGCCCAGCATGCCGGCCAGTTGCCCGTGCCAGTACGTATCCTTCAAGCGCAGGTTGATAAAACCCGGTCCGGCAACGTCAACAGAGCCGACATCCGGGTCATTTTTCAGCGCGTCGCCGATCCGGATCGCCAGTTCGCGCGGGTTTTGGCCAACGGCTTTCGACAGAACCATCGCGGCATTCGTTGCGATATCACCGTGGCTCGGATCGCGCGGCGGCTCGACGCCAACGCGGGACAGATCCACATCGGCGCCATCAATGGTTTTCAATTCAAGCGCTTGCAGGGCTTTTTTAATCCGCGCATCGAAATCGGCGAAGATGTTCATGACGTTATACTCGATCGGGTTTTTCACGTTGGTGCGGTCGTGTGACCGCGATTGGCCCTTCGCTTAAGCCAATTCGGGCGTATGGTCAAACAAGCGGCGATGCTCGCGCACAGCATAAGTGTCGGTCATGCCCGCCAGAAAATCCGCCACAAGCCGTGCGCGCGGCGCCAAACCGTCGTGTTTCGGCCCCTCGCGCCAGCCTTCCGGCATCGTCTGCTCGTCAGCCATATAGGCATCGAACAAATCGCGCACGATCTGATCGGCGGACTTTCTGATGCGGATGACGCTCTCGTGGAAATAGAGATTCTTGTAAAGGAATGATTTCAGCCGTTTTTCCTTGTCACGCATGGCAGCGGAAAACCCGATCAGCATGCGTCCGGCATTGTGAATATCGTCCACGCATTGCGGTTGCAGCGCTTCGATATTGGTTTGGGCCGTGCGGATAACGTCTTCGACCATGATGGTGATCTGCCGCCGCACGATCTCGTGCGATGTACGGACATCATCGAGAACAGGATATTTCTGCCGCACTGCGCGCAGGATGTCGCCCGTCAGCGGAACCTCCTCCAATGCCTCCAGCGACAGCAGCCCTGAACGCAGGCCATCGTCAATATCATGCGCGTTGTAGGCGATATCATCGGCAATTGCCGCGCACTGCGCCTCAAGCGAGGCATAACGGCTCAGTTCGAGGTCATATTGGCTGTTATACTCGACAATGGCGGCCGGCACGGGGTGCTTCAGTCCCTGCCCATCCGCTCCCGTCAGCGGACCGTTGTGCTTCACCAGTCCTTCAAGCGTCTCCCAGGTCAGGTTCAGCCCGTCGAACTCCGCATAGCGCCTTTCAAGGCTGGTCACGATACGCAATGACTGGGCATTGTGATCGAACCCGCCAAACGCCTTCATTTTTTCGTTGAGCGCATCTTCGCCCGTATGGCCGAACGGCGTGTGACCGAAGTCGTGCACCAGGGCAATCGCCTCGGCCAGATCTTCATCGAGCCGCATCGACCGTGCCAATGCCCGGGCAATCTGCGCCACTTCGATCGTGTGGGTCAGCCGGGTGCGGTAGTGATCCCCCTCATGGGCGATGAACACCTGTGTCTTGTGCTTCAGGCGCCGAAAGGCGGTGGAATGGATGATGCGGTCGCGATCACGCTGGAAAACCGTGCGTGTCGGACTCTCGTTTTCCGGCACGAGGCGGCCGCGACTGCGTTGCGGATCGCAGGCATAGGGCGCCCTCTCCCTGTATCCGAAGCCAATTCCCTGCATCGACATGATTGAATTGAATGCCTTCCCACTTTGCGGCCGCGCCGGTCGTTGACTTCGCGGTCGCCAATTCTTAGCTATGGTGTATGATGAATGGCAAGGTGTGACATGGCAATGTCAACTTAAGCCGGTGCGCTGCGAACTGGTTCGCATTTGGAGCGTGAAGAAATGAGCGATGCAATGAATGTTTCCGTATCCGATGCTGCTGCCAAGCGCATTTCGGCAATTCTGAAGTCCGATCCTGAGAAGACCGCCCTGCGCATTTCCGTCGAAGGCGGCGGCTGCTCGGGCTTTTCCTACAAATATGATCTGGTCGATGCACAGGACGCCGATGACATCGTCATCGAGAAACTCGGTGCAAAGGTGCTGATCGATTCGATATCCCTGCCCTATATCGGCGGCTCCGAAATCGACTTTGTCGATGACCTGATGGGACAGTCTTTCCAGATCCGCAATCCCAACGCCACCTCGTCCTGCGGCTGCGGAACCAGTTTTTCCGTCTGATCCGGCGTTTCAGATTTCGCGCAATCAAAACTCAGCAAAGTCGTTGTTTCCCATGAAAATTGTCACCTGGAACATCAATGGTGTGAAAGCGCGGATCGAAGTTCTGACAGCGTGGCTGCGGGAATCCAATCCGGACATCGTCTGCCTGCAGGAAATCAAGTCCGTCGACGAGCAATTTCCGCGAGCCGAGATCGAAGCCCTCGGCTATCACGTCGAAACCCACGGCCAGAAGGGCTTCAATGGCGTTGCCATCCTGTCGAAGAAGAGCCCGGACGAAGTAATCCGCGGCCTGCCCGGCGAGGATACCGACGAGCAGTCGCGCTTCATCGAAGCGGTATTTTCGACGGAAACCGGCGCCATCCGCGTTGTTTCGCTGTATCTGCCCAACGGCAATCCCATCGATACGGAAAAATTTCCCTACAAGCTGCGCTGGATGGAGCGTCTGGAGCGCTGGGCGGAAGACCGGCTTGCCCTGGAAGAACCGCTTGTCCTGGCGGGCGACTACAATGTCATTGCCCAGCCGAAGGACGCCAAACACCCCGAAGCATGGCTGAATGACGCGCTGTTCCAGCCGGAATCGCGCCAGGCACTGCGCCGGCTGGAAAACCTCGGCTTCACCGATGCGACCCGTGCCGTCACGGATGAGGCGGGGACATATACATTCTGGGATTATCAGGCCGGAGCCTGGCAGAAGAACAATGGCATCCGCATCGACTACCTGATGCTGTCGCCGGAGGCCGCCAATCGTCTCACCTCCGCCAGCATCGAAAAACATGTCCGCGCCTGGGAAAAGCCGTCGGATCACGTGCCTGTGGCAATCGCCTTGGCATGATTTGCGGCTGAAGTCCCTCTCGGATCAGGCAAGACTGGCTCTTCTCGATCAGAAATCGCCGGTTTTGATGATGTCTTCGGCAAGCACGATGGCCGTCCGGCGGTCGGCCTCGTTGGCAATGGAAAACGCCTGTTCCTGAATATCGCCGATCCAGACGCGATCCTGTTTGGATGCCCGCTCGAATGCGGCGGTCATCATGGCCAGCCCGCGCACGGTCTTTCCGGCCTGGAACAGAAGATTGCCCAGCATGGCCTGCGCACCGGCATGGCCCTTCTGGGCCGAAAGGCGGAACCATCGCGCCGCCTGATTGGGATTCGGCTGGCCGCCCTCACCCTTCATCAGCATCTTGCCAAGTTCGAACTGTGCATCGGAGTCGCCGAAATTCGAAGCGGCCTGCAGATAGAGATCGCGCGCGGCGCTCGGATTGGACTTGATCGGTGAGTTCGGGATGCCGCGTTTCACATAACCGGCAAGGGCCACGAGCGCATCGGCAACATAACTCTCGTTCTGCGTACCCTGTTCGGCGCCCTCGTGCACAACCTGCTCGAACATCTTGTAGGCTTCGTAATCATCTTCCTTGACGCCGTCGCCTTCCGCATACATGCGGCCGAGCTTCCAGTTGGCGCCCTGATGGCCCTTTTCCGCGGCAAACCTCAACGCCTTGACGGCTTCATCCTTGTCGCCCTTCTTGTAGGCGGAAAATCCGAACTTGAAGAGGGCGAAAGGACTGGAATCCTCGTTCATCTCATTGCTGGTGTCGAACGCGTGGCAGGGCAGCGTCATGACACTCAAAGCAAGCCCGATCCCGAAAAACGGAGCGGCGAAGCGATCAACAATGAGCATGGCAATACACTTCCTTTGCCCGGACCGGATGCGTCGCAGCCTTGCTGCGCCCGGCACCCCCTGTCAGGACACGATTGACGGCGACACCGGCGAAAACGCCGCCTGCCACCCCTTTTTGAGCGCATATCGTTTGCGCTGCGGATGTTGTTGACGATGAATATGACGCATCATTCCAGCGATCGTTTGACCGCTTTCCGGCAATAGTACGGCCAGATACCAGGGAATGGGATGTGCCTGCAAAAATGGAATCGTCGGGGCAGCGCGTCAGTTCCGACATCGCATAAAGGCTGTTGGTGTAAGCCAGTAAGATCGGTTTTGCGTCCATCATTGCCCCGGGCGGAACATCGGCACCATTGCACGACATTTCTTCAACCACTTATCGGTCGCCGCCCTATCGAGGTGCTCCGGGTTTGTGGCGCAAAATGGGCAAAATTGCCCCTTGCCTCCGCCTTGCAAATCATCGCTCAGAAGTGTTGCTGAATCGTCACAAAACGTAATGGAGAAACTCTTACTTTCGGATTGCCGGCATTGCAGTGCACAATAAACCAACGTCCAAATACTGAAAAAGCCCGGTACGAATACCGGGCTTTTCTGTTCGATCCTGGTCGGATCAGAATTTCATCTTGCCGGAAAGCGATACGGCGGTGACGAGATCGTTGCCGAAGTCATAGGAAGCATCCACACCACAAGGCTGGTTGCCTGTGCACTTCGTCGGGCCGTAGGATCCGGACTTGAGGATGCCGATAGCGCCGCCCAAACGAAGTTCAACATTCTTGTTCGGCGAGTATGCGAGACCGCCGGACAGAAGGTAGGTGTCTGTCTGCGTGGTCAGGCCGGTTGTCGTGCCCTTGTCCCAGCTGACCTGCAGCTGACCGCTCCACTGATCGTTGAACTTGTGACCAACACCACCTGTAACCGTCCAGCCGTCCTGGAACATCAGGTCAAGCGACGTTGCGCGGACCGGAGACGATGCTCCGCAGGCAACCTTGCCCTTGGTTGCGGTGGGGCAGAAGGCGATAACGTCGAGAACGCTCCAGTCGACCCACTTGACCGAGCCATAGGCCAGCCAGTTCGGCGCAATACCGGTCTGAAGCTTGAATTCGACGGACTGTGGCATTTCGGCAGTGCCATAAACGTCCGTGATCCGGCCGGAAAGCGGGTTCGTAGGCGTTTTGGGCAGCTGGGTCAGATCGAGCGTGCCGCCGATTTCGCCGAGGTCAACAGCCGCATTGTACATAAGGCTGGCACGGAAGGCGATTTCAGGGATTTCATAAGCGGCACCAACGCGCCAGCCGACGCCGTCCGCGCTCAGGTTCAGCCTGCCGGTGCCATCGAGCGCACCGTGTGTCAGCAACGGAACAAAGCCGTTGACCATGCGTGTCTTGAAGCCTTCGAGTTCCTGATAGGAAACGCCACCGATGAAACGCAGCGAGCCCTTGTCCGTAACATGGAACTTGTAGGAGCAGGTCAGGCCCCAGTCATCCGATGAAATCTTGGTTTCAATGTTCTGGTTGTCGCCGGCCCAATTGGAACCGGGCTTCGTATGAACACCCCAAGGCTGGCTGTAGGAGCCCAGGCAGTCCAGATCAGGCGTGATGCCGACCTTCGCGCCAAATTTGTAGACGGAATAATCAGGTGTCTCGCTCGTCGAGGACTTCTTGAAGTTCTCATTTCCATCGAGAGGATTGGTGTCCTTGGCATTCTTGATCTTCCGATCAGGCATAACGTAAATCACGCCACCTTCGGTCACAAAACGCTCTTCGCTGAAAAGAAGGTCCCAATTGTAACCACCGCGCTCAAGACCCCCGGCCTGTGCAGCAGTAGCAACACTTGTCAAAAGAAGCGCGCTGCCGATGATTGTGGAAATAGTCTTAGTCATTAAGTCCTCCCCGAGACCTGAAAACCTCTGAACCCGCGATCAAAGTCCAGCAAAATTGTTACCAATACGTAATAGGTAACAAAGCGGGCGAATCGTGCAACTTGTTTGCGAGAGGGCTTGTGAACAGGGTCGAAGCACAAATTTTCAAAACATCGAAATTTCGTGATTTTTCGCCAGGGTTTCCCTGATTTTTTCAGCGGCAGCCCCTTGCCTGAGGCCGGAAACAGCTGATTTTCAGCAAAAAAACGGCAATGTTGCTCAAATGCAACGGCGGCCAAAAATGACCGAATTGGGGCGAAGGACTGTCGAAAATGGGGTGTGCTCCCCCGTCATTCAAGGGGAGCACGGAATAATTCAATCAAATTGAGAATCAATTAGCCCAAAATGATTAGTTTGATCAGCCGGCTTCGCTGACGCGGCGTATAGCCGTTGTAATCTTTTCGATGGATGCCTGCAGCTCGACCAGCCGTTCACGCTCCGCCTCGACAATTTCCGGCTTTGCATTGGCAACAAATTTTTCATTGCCAAGCTTCTTGCCGATCTTGTCGATTTCCTCGTTGATTTTCCCGGCTTCCTTGCCAAGGCGGGCAACTTCCGCCTTCACGTCGATCAGGCTGCCAAGCGGCAGGCATGCCGTCGCCTCACCGATAACAAACTGCGCCGAGCCCTTGGGGGCTTCATCGGCGAGCTCGATCGTTTCGACACGCGCGCGCCATTTGATCGAAGCTTCATGGCGCACCAATCGCTCCTTGGTCACGTCACGCGCCCCGACGACCACCAGCGGCGCCGTGGCAGAGGCAGGAACATTCATTTCCGCCCGGACCGAACGGATGCCCGTCACCAGATCGATCAGCCAGTTGATATCCGCGGCGGCTTCCCCGTCGAGGAAATCCGGCTCCGGCCAGCCAGCATGGCAGAGCAAGGTATCGCGCATTTGTCCCTCGCCGGCCGTATGCGCCCAGAGCTCTTCCGTCATGAACGGCATGAACGGATGCAGCAGCTTGTAGATTTCATCGAGGACATAGGCGGCGCAGGCCTGTGCTTCCGCCTTGGCTTCCGCATCCTCGCCATTGAACACCGGCTTCAGCAATTCAATGTACCAGTCGCAGAACTGGTTCCAGACGAACCGGTATGCCGCACCGGCGGCTTCGTTGAAGCGATAGCTCGTGATGCCGTCGGTGACGTCGCGCACCGCATTGGTCAGCTCCGTCAATATCCAGCGGTTGACCGTGAGCTTTGCGTCCTGCGGCCGGAAAGCCGGATTGCGCGCAACGCCGTTCATCTCGGCGAAACGTGTCGAATTCCAGAGCTTTGTCCCGAAATTGCGATATCCGGCAATGCGGCTCGGATCGAGCTTCACGTCGCGGCCCTGTGCCGCCATGATGGCAAGCGTGAACCGCAGGGCATCGGCGCCATATTCGTCGATCAGATCCAGGGGATCAATGACGTTGCCTTTCGACTTCGACATCTTGGCGCCGTTCTTGTCGCGCACCAGCGCGTGGACATAGACGGTGTGGAACGGCTCCTCGTTCATGAAATGCAGGCCCATCATCATCATGCGGGCGACCCAGAAGAAGATGATGTCAAAACCGGTGACCAGCACATCGGTCTGATAATAGGTGGCAAGCTCCGGTGTCTTGTCCGGCCAGCCCAGCGTCGAGAACGGCCACAGCGCCGACGAGAACCAGGTGTCGAGCACGTCTTCGTCGCGCGTGAGAATATCGCCGGGTTTCAGGTCTTCGAGCAGGTTCTGCACATGGGCCTTCATCGGCCCCTCATGCGCCAGATAATGCTGAATCGCGGCGCTGAGCGCTTCTTCCTCAGTCCTTTCAACGAAGACCTGGCCATCCGGGCCATACCACGCCGGAATCTGATGCCCCCACCAGAGCTGGCGCGAGATCGTCCAGGGCTGGATGTTTTCCATCCACTCGAAATAGGTCTTTTCCCAGTTCTTCGGCACAAAATTGGTGCGGCCTTCGCGCACGCTGGCAATGGCTGGTTTGGCCAGTTCCGCCGCGTTCACATACCACTGGTCCGTGAGATAAGGCTCGATCGGCACGTCACCGCGGTCGCCATGCGGGACCATATGCGTGTGATCTTCTATCTTTTCGAGATAGCCGCCCTCTTCCATCATCGCGACAATCAGCTTGCGCGCAGCAAAGCGATCCTTGCCATCGAGCGCATGAATCAGCTGATCGAGATGACTCGATTTCTCCAATCCTTCGAGGAAGTCGTTGTTATCCTTCAAGAAGATCGAGGCGTCGGTATTGAGAATATTGATCTGCCGCAGATCGTTGCGCTTGCCGACTTCCGCATCGTTGAAGTCATGCGCGGGTGTGATCTTGACCGCGCCAGACCCGGCTTCCGGATCAGCGTAATCATCCGCAACGATGGGGATGAGACGGCCAACCAGCGGCAGCAGGACATTATTATCGAGGACGGCATGATAGCGCTCATCGGCCGGATTAACGGCAACGCCCGTATCGCCCAGCATGGTTTCCGGCCGGGTGGTCGCAACCACGATGTAGGTGTGCGGGTTTTCCGGATCGAAAGCCACGTTCTCGAGCGGATAGCGGAAATGCCAGAGATGGCCCTTGATTTCGCGCTGCTCGACTTCAATGTCTGAAATTGCGGTCAGCAGCTTCGGATCCCAATTGACCAGCCGCTTGTCCTTGTAGATCAGCCCCTGCTTGTAGAGCGTTACGAAAACTTCCAGAACCGCCTTCGACAGCCCCTCGTCCATGGTGAAGCGTTCGCGCGACCAGTCGCAGGACGCGCCCAGACGCTTCAACTGGCCGGCAATGATGCCGCCGGACTCGGATTTCCATTCCCACACCCGCTCCACGAACTTCTCGCGGCCCATGGCACGGCGGCCCGGCTGCTGGCGCTCCATCAGCTGGCGCTCGACGACCATCTGTGTCGCAATGCCCGCGTGGTCCATGCCCGGCTGCCACAGCACGTTCTTGCCGCGCATACGCTCGAAGCGCACGAGAATGTCCTGAATCGTGTTGTTCAGCGCATGGCCCATGTGCAGCGAACCGGTCACGTTCGGCGGCGGAATGACGATGGCGAAGGGATCCGCGCCGGGCTTCGAACCGGCTCCAGCCTTGAATGCGCCAGCATCATCCCAGCGTTCTGCGATCTTCGGCTCTATGGCCGCGGCATCATAGGTCTTCTCAAGCATGCGAATAGTCCGTCATTTTTGCGGAAAAAGGTTAGCTACGGTGTAAACCGAATGGCTGGACATAAGTCAATGATGACTTGGCGAATGACGGGTCGCGCATTGCCGTTATCGCAAGGACCAGCCTTGCCAATGTGTCCGCGACGTTATGCAAACGATTGAAATCAGCGCTTGGCGCCCCGCGCCACGCGCTCGATTTCCTCACGCACCAGCCGCTCGACCAGATTGGGAAGATTGTTGTCAAGCCAGTCCTGCAGCAAGGGCCGCATGATTTCCTGCGCGATGTCATCGAAGGACCGGCGCTGCTCATGCTGAACGGCAAAGGAAAGATCGTCAAACGCGGCACTGACCTGACGTTCCGTCGCCTCCGACAGGATCGGCTCCAGCGCACGCTCGAGATCGAGAGAAACCTCGTCGCCGATGGCAGCCTCGGATGCTTCAGGTGCCGGTGCAACCGGTTCGACTTCCGGCGCCGGATCCAATGCTTCGGCCTGAGCCTCCCGTTCGACAACCGGTACCTGCGGCGGCACGGGGACAACAGGCGTTTGAATTTCAATCAAAGGTTCAGGCGCTGCAAAAGCCTCGGGCTCCGGCACGGCATAATCCGCCGGTTCGTCAATGACGGGCTCGGGGGCAACCGGGGCCTTCAATACCTCCGGCTGAGGCTCCGGCGGCGTTACGACCGCTTCGCGCTCGACAAGCTTGGACTGCAGCGGCGAGAACGGCCTGCCCAATGGCGCTTCGTAGGCGTGCGGCAGCGGATGCGAAACGGCAATGCCTTCGCGCGGCGGCAATTCCGCCTCCTCCTCGCTTGCATCATAGGGGTGAAGCGGCGTCCGGATTGCGCTGGCAGGAACTGGAACATCGGAATTGACCGGCGTCGGCATACCAGCCTCTGTCCGCGTTGTATCACTCTCTTCAATGATACGACGGATCGAGGCGAGAATCTCTTCCATAGAAGGTTCACGCGCCACGCTGGAGGATTGTGCCATGATACTCTCGCCTACTACATCTTGTTTCGCTGCCGAGCAACGAATCTGCATTCAGTGTAGAGGCTTACATTGTCTTTGAGAATCCCTGCGGCGGAGAATACGGCCTAACCCACAGACTTTTCTGGAACGGCACGCAACCGGCCATCCGCTCGTGAAAATGCCGCCGGCGTGATGACACCGGCGGCATGGGAATAGTTCCAACAACAGGTTCGAGGCCTAGCGGCCGTCCGGCGTGCGCAATCCGAACCACTTGTCCTTGACGGCGTCGTAATGCTCTTCCGGCTTGTACTGGGCGACCTGCAGGCCGATCTGTTCCGGCAGCAGGCGGCCGACCGCAAGCAGAACGGCGTAGCTTGTGACAACACTGTCATGTTCAGCCTGAGCCAAGGCAATCTGCCCGGACAAAACCTGAGCCTGCTGGTTCAAGACATCAAGCGTGGTGCGCTGACCAACCTTGCGTTCCTCGATGACGCCGTTCAAGGCGAGCTGGGCAGCCGAGATCACGGCTTTCTGGGCAACAATGGATGCCTTGGCGGCTTCCAGCTGCGACCATGCCTTGGCAATCGCCTGACGCACGCTGTCGCGGGTCACATCCACTTCGATCCGGCGCTGTGCGGCGGTTTCCTTGGCCTGACGGACAAGCGCCGGTGTACGGCCGCCGCTGTAGATCGGAATGGTCAGCGTAATGCCGGCCGATGCTGCCGTTCCGTCGTTCTGCGACGAGTCATTGCCCGAAAACACATCCGTGCGGGTCACGCCGCCGCTCAAGCCGATCTGCGGCAGCAAGGCGCCTTCATTCGACTTCACCGAATAGCCCGCAGCGTCAAGAGCATACTGTGTTGCGAGAATTCCCGGATGGTCCTTTGCTGCAATGGCAAAGGCCGAGTCCATCGATTTCGGCAGGTGCTTTGAGGCAATGCTCGCTGGCTTCAGCCCTGTCGGCGCTGCACCGACAATCTGGATATAGGTGGCTTCAGCGGTTTTGACGTCTGAACGGGCGACGTTCAACGTGGCCACTGCCGAGGCCTTCTGTGCTTCGGCCTGGGCAACGTCCGTGCGGGTGCCTTCACCGACATCGAAACGCGCACGGGCAGCGCGCAGCTGCTCGTCAAGGAATTCCAGGTTCTTCTGACGCAGAACCACAATCTGCCGGAACATGTACACATCCATATAGGCCTGTGCAGCGCTGAACAGCAGATTCTGTGTGTTGTTGCGCAGGTTTTCACGGGCGGCCAGAACCTGGGTCTTGGCCGACGCGACGTTGTTCTTGGTCTGGAAACCGTCAAACAGCGTCTGATTGAGGGAGATGCCGAACGTACCGACATTCGAGTTGCTGGTGTTGCCCCCATCAATTCGGCGTGACGTAGCCGTCAAACCGGCTGTCGCCGAAACTGTCGGGCGATAGCCGGATTTGGCGATCGCAACCCCCTCATCCGTCACCCGCACACCGGCGCGATCAGCATTGAGGGTCGAATTGTTGTCATACGCCTTGGACATCGCGCCAAAGATCGTTTCTGCCATTGAAGGCGCAGAGGTCAAGACCGTCGCCGACAGCAGTGCTGCGGTGAGTACTCGCTTACCCGGTATGAACACCATAAACCCCTTCATTCTCTAAAACTTGGAAACCCCAGACCGAACCGATTGGTTCGACCACATGTCGTTCATTCGCTTTCAATTTGCAAGATGACCCACCGGCACATTTTTCGATATGCGAACAAAGTGGTCAACCGTTGCACTTTTGTCTCATGTGCGACACTCAAAACTCGAACTCAGGCACCCTCTCAAAACCGGGAAGCGGCTTCACGGCAGAGTTGAAAGCAGGACGGCCCGATACTACCCCGTCATTCTTGACATAAATCATGGCCTGACCGGAATTGCCCGCGCCTTCAACGGCAACGAGGCGTCCCCCATCCTTCAGCTGGTCAAACAATGGACCAGGAACATGATCAATGCCACCCTCAAACAGAATCACATCATAGGGCGCTTCCGCAGCATACCCGTTTTGCAGCGGCGTGCTAACCACCACCACATTATCATAACCAAGCTGCGCCAATGTGGCAGTCGCCTGCTCGGCAAGGGCCTGGTCGTTTTCAATCGCAATCACCGATCCGGCGATGCGCGAAAGCACCCCGGCCGAGTATCCGGTTGCGCAACCGACATCGAGAACCACATCCTCGGGCTGGACATTGGCCAATTGCACAAGCTTGGCGAAAGGCGAAGGCTGCATCAGGTAACGCGCACCCGATTCCGCAGTTGCACCCAACACCAGAACATCCTCGTCGATATAGGCGAGTGGCTGACGGACGCTTGGCACGAATTTTTCGCGGGGAACATCGAGGAAGGCCTGAAGCAACGGTTTGTCGGTCACATCAGTCGTACGCAACTGATTGTCGACCATCTTGATGCGAAGATCTTCAAAGTTCAGCGTCATGGTCCACAAGCTTTCCTGGCAAGGCACTTGCAACACAGAGCGCTTGCAAGCGCGTAACTGGCTCCTGCCGGATGATTTCAGCAGAAGCAATAATTTAGGACAGGATGTGGCAAAAAATTAAGCCACCGTCAATCAATGTCTGCCGTGGCGAGGCAACACACGGGCCATTTGCACGCAAATATCGCATCTTTCTCGCGCAGCGTAATCTTTGTGCAACTCTTGTCGCATTTTTTCACGGGCAAATCACCGGCAACAGCCTGTAATCAGGCGATTCTTTCACCGTGGCGGACATGAGATTCGCAACGACGGATACCCCCGGCAAAGGCCCGGCAACCGCAGGATTGGCCCCGCGCGGCATTGAAAGAGGGTGTCCTGTTGCAGCGCAAGAAAGAGGTGTCGAATTGATCGAAAATTCGTGGTAAAGTAGCGAAAGTAAAGTCAGTTTTATTTACCTTGCCATTGTTTTCCGCTCACGCATGCACCCAATTCTGTTATTGAACTGACAGCAAGCACCTGCCATTGTCACAAGCAGGCAGAAGGAATCGGTAAGCGGCGATAGGAATTATGCGTAAATGATTGATTTCAAAGGACTAGGCGATTTCCCCGTCAGTCACGACGAACTCACCGGACTGGCCGACAGGGATGCGCTCGAAGAACATCTTGATAGTCTTTGCGCATCGTACGGCGAAAGTGACTTCGTTGACCGCATTGAATTTGCCATTCTCTGCATCGATATTGACAACTTCAAGATCATCAATGAACAACATGGCCGCAGCGAAGGCGATAATCTTCTAAAACTGGTCGCTGACCGGCTTCAGTCCTGTCTGCGCAAGAACGATGTTGTGTATCGTCTTGGTGGCGACGAGTTTGCAATTGTGCTGGTCCAGGTAACGTCTGAAGAAACTGCCCGCGTTGCCGACCGGATCATCGGATCGATCTCGCAGCCCTATGATTTGGGCGGCGATGCACCGATCCGGATAACCGCAACGATCGGCGCGGCTCTGGCCCCGCGTGACGGGCAGACGCCGGAGAGCCTGCTCTGGTGTGGCGATGCGGCGCTCTACATCGCCAAGAACGCCGGCAGAGGCGTCTATCGCCGCTATTCCGAACGCCGCTCCAGTTAGCTGTGCGCACCGGCCCGGCAGCTTTCATAGGGGTGCTCCAGCAATGACCCACTCCATGCACCCAAGGGAACGGGAAGCTTTCGATCAGGCCAATGAAGGCATTCGCCTCGGCGCAGCCGGCGACCATCTGCACGCGGTCAAACACTGGGAAAAGGCTTCGCGCATCGCGGACGAGCATCTGCAAGGGACAGATATCAACTTCTGGATCAAAAGCGGCTATGGCGCCGCGCTCTTCGACGTCGATCAATATGACGAAAGCATCGCAACATCCGAAATTGCCCGTCAATGGTGCCTCGGCCACGGACAACCGCTGGCATCGCTTTCCATCGCACGGTCTTATCTCGCCCTCGGCCAGACCGCGACTGCGCGCCCGTATCTGCGCGAAATCCACAGCCTGATCGGCAATGATATATTCCCGGCGTTCAAAGATTCAGAGGCGGAAAATATCCGCAATGCGCTCTCATCAGATGATGAAAACTGAAATAAGCGGTGCAGTAACAATACTTTAAATCGATTTTACTGACCATTTTGCAGTGGAGTGCAAATGGCATCACATCACTTGTTGAAAATTGAAATTAAAATCTCCGTCATCTCCGCTAATTTTGTAATAGACCGTCGCAATTGTTGATTTGAACTGCGGAACTCTTGCCTATTTGGATCGTTATCACGTCCGGCAATTCAATTCGGAGCATGAGAGAATGACGATCAAGACCGTTCCACAGGAAGTCTACCAGCGCCACGAGCGCGAATGGCAGCTGCTTCGCGAGGCTTTGGCCAAGAACAAATCCGCAAGCGAATCCCAACCGATCGCTGCGTCCAGTCGCCCCGCAGATCTGGTTCCCGGCGCCTTCCCTCAATAACCCCGTCTTTTGGATCGAACCCGCATGGCCCGCAGCAACGGCCGTGCGGGTTTTGCTTTGCCGGCATGCGGGCCAGATACCGCAATGTGCTATCCGAGGAGCGAGCATCCGCATGCCAGGCGTCCAGCAGTGTCTTGACAAGCACGGTATGCGGGCCTAGTTGGCAAATTACAGTTGCGCGTGCAGCCAGCTGTCGTAGGCGTTACCGTCATCCAACGCGTCCTTTGTCGAGAGGATCCCAGCAGGGAGTTCTCGATCCAAGAGGCGCTTATGGTATGACATCGTTTTCCCACTTCCCATTTCTCGCCGTTCTACGGCTCCAGCTGTGTTCCCGGCATCGGGCATGCTGTGGCGTAATGTCGTGCGGTCCGAGCAACGGGGAGCCGTTCGGCAAAACCCTTTCTCCCATTGGCGCCAACACCTCGAGACAGAGGCCGGGACACGGTCAGACCGTCAGCCTCGCGTCCGGATTGAACCCAAGGAGCAACATGATATGCAAATGACCGGCAATACGATCCTCATCACCGGCGGCACCAGCGGCATCGGGCGCGCACTGGCTGAAGCGTTCCACGACCGCGGAAACCGCGTCATCATCACGGGACGGCGCGTATCCCTGCTTGAAGAGATTACAGCCGCCCGGCCGGGTCTGGCGGGACTCCCGCTTGATCTCAGTGATCCGGACTCGTTGGCTCATCTTGTCAGCGAGGTTCGCACACGCTTTCCCGCGCTTAACATGCTCATCGCGAATGCCGGCATCTCGCGGCCGGAGGACATGACAACGGATGACTGGGACATTTCCGCCGCTCAGTCGATCGTCGAGACGAACATCCTGGGCGTGCTGCGCGTGACGGCGGCGTTCCTGCCGCTGCTTAAAACCCGGCCCGGCGCGACGATCCTCGCGACCAGTTCAAACCTCGCCTTCATTCCCCGCGCCGACTTTCCGACCTATTGCGCCAGCAAGGCTTTCCTGCACTCGTGGCTGCAGTCGCTGCGTCACCAACTCCGCAATATTCCGGTCGGCGTGCTTGAGCTGGCGCCGCCTTATGTCCAGACGGAATTGACCGGCGACCGGCAGGCATCCGATCCCCGCGCCATGCCGGTTGCCGCCTATGTAACCGAGGTCATGCAATTGCTGGAGGCGCAAAACCATCCGAGAGGCGAAGTTCTGGTCGAACGCGACCGTGCCCGGCGCTCGGCGGAGCGGGAGGGCCGCTACGAGGAGACTTTTGCCGCAATGAACCCGTCTTAAAGCACCTGCGGGACATTGAAACGAGAGGCCCGGCATCTCATGAAAGCCGGGCCGCGTACTGCTCGCGGCCCTGTGAACGCCGCTATGGTCAAAACTCCCTCAGGAGTGCATGCGTCCGGTCTTGATGTATTCCACCATCTGGCTGACCACGGTGCCCCAGCCTTCGTGAAAACCCATCTCTTCATGCTTCTTGCGGTTGGATTCATCGCCATGAATGGCGATCGCACGGTAGAGCGTGCCGTTTCCGTTGCGCGCCAGGTCCAGTGTGGCTGTGAAAAACGGATTGGCTGACGGCCGGTAACCGCCGATCAGTGCGTCGGTGATGACCAGGCGTTCGTGCGGTTTCACTTCGAGATAGCAATGGGTATTCGGATACTCCTGGCCATCGGGCGAGCGCATCGTGAAATTGACCGTCCCGCCGGGCCGCAGGTCAATGTCACAGGCCGTGATCGTCCATGGTTTTGGCGCGAACCACTGGCGCAGATGCTCCGGTGTCGTCCAGGCGCGCCATACGAGCTCCACCGGGACGTCGAGGTCGCGTTCAAGCACGAGATCGAGTTTGGGATTGATCGTGATGTCGGGTAGCTTCATTTGGATTCCTCCTCCTTGAGTTTCATGAGATAGCTGTCCAGTTGATCGAGGCGGCGTTTCCACAGCACGCGCTGGCGCCCAAGCCAGTCTTCCGCAAGCTTGAGTCGTTCCGCCTCGAGTTCGTAGGTCCGGACGCGTCCGGTCTTGTGTGACCGTACCAGGCCACTTCCCTCCAGCACTTTCAGGTGCTCGACGAAGGACGGCAGCGCCATGCCGTAGGGCGCCGCGAGCTCGGATACCGAAGCGGGGCGGATGGTAAGCCGTTCGAGCACATCGCGCCGCGTCGCGTCGGACAGCGCGCGGAAAATATGATCCACGACAGCCGGATCGGGCATGGGCTGGCTTGGCGGCATGCCGCCGCTGGTCTGTGGTATCATGGCCCCCTCCTTTGAAAGCACCCGTGTCCATCTGAATGGAAACGGGTTATAGGTCGGATCAAAACTTAGGTCAATCCCTTAGTATTGCATCATTCAAAAGCCACCCTGCACGGGGCGGTGTTCGAAACAGCCTGACGGGTCGCTTCAAGGATCAGCTGGGGTGAAATCGGGAACGAACTGCCTCACCTGCCGAAAAAATCAGCAGGAGCAAATAAAGAGCGAAGTGGCTGGAAGTATTGGAGGCCTCGCCCGGAATCGAACCGGGGTGCAAGGATTTGCAGTCCTCTGCGTAACCACTCCGCCACGAGGCCTCGTCACTGGAGACAAGACATAAGCCTGTGAATCTCCGGTGCCGTTCTCTATGAGACGAAGCCAGCGGCGTCAAGTCATTCCGGACAAAATCCTCGCGCGACCGCAATTCGAAACATCGTCGTGATCCAACGAATCGGCAATGCCGCCGCCGCGTGCCCATTCTGGTTCAACGGCGCTCGCACACTCTCACTCTTTCCAAGCCGGAGAAGTCCCGTCACCCTGCCCCAGCGGCCTTTGCATCAGCACCGTGTCGACCCATTGGCCGAACTTGAAGCCGGCGGAGCGCAGCGTGCCGACCGGCTCGAAACCAAGCCGCTGGTGCAGCTTCAGCGACCCCGTATTGCCGCTGTTGCCGATGATGGCCACCATCTGCCGCCAATTGCCCGCCTCGCACCGCCGGATCAGCTCGCCGAGCAGCAGCGACCCTATCCCGCGGCCGGCCATGCCGTTGGCGATATAAACCGAATCCTCCACCGTGAAGCGGTAGGCAGGGCGTGGCCGGTAGAGCGTTGCATAGCAGTAGCCCACGATGTGTCCGTTCGCCTCGGCCACCAGATACGGCAGCCCCGCAGCGAGCACGCCCGCCCTGCGCGCCGCCATCTCGTCCACCGCAGGCACCTCCAGTTCAAAGGAAGCGATGCCATTGAGCACGTGATAGGCATAGATGGCCTGTATCGGCACCATATCGCGGTCTTCCGCAGTGCGCACATGCACGGAGGCGGAATCAAGAGGCGAGGTTTTTTCTGCAAGCAATTGATTATCCAATGAATGATTCTCCGGTTTTCCGCGCCGGACATCGATCGGCGTCAGGCCGATATCCCGCAGCAAGTGGGGCTCGAGCTCCCGCAGCGCCTCAAGCTGATGGCGTCGCGATTGTGGCGCGGCCGTGAGATAGCAGTCCACCCGATGCAATATTGTGCGGATTCTGCCTGCTCGAATGCTCACATCCTGTCTCCTGCGCCTGCTTTTTGCCCCCTGTTTGCCAAGGAACCCGGTGGCATTCTGCATCTGAGGAGATATAAAAGAAGCTTTGAACGCCTATACGAACTATAAGGAAAGCTTTGTGTCTTCCCTCAGCCTCGATCAACTGGCCACCTTCGTCGAAGTCATCGAGCTCGGCAGCTTTTCCGCCGCCGCCGACCGGCTGAACATCAGCCAGCCGGCTGTGAGCCTGCAGGTGCGGCAGCTGGAAAAGCGGCTTGGCGTCCGCCTGATCGAACGAATCGGCCGCAAAGCCACCCCCACTGCCGCCGGTACCGAGCTTCTTGCCCATGCGGGGCGTATCAACAGGGAGGTTTCGGGCGCCCTGGATGCCATGGCCAGATACACGACCGAGACCATCGGGCGGGTGCGGCTGGGAACCGGAGCCACGGCCTGCATCTATCTGCTCCCGCCGCTCCTGCGCAGCCTGCGGCAAGGGTTTCCGTCGCTGGATATCACCGTCAGCACCGGCAACACGCCGGACATGGTCAAGGCGGTGGAGGACAATGTGCTCGACATTGCGCTGGTGACGATGCCCGCCTCGGGCCGGATGCTGGAAATAAAATCGATCCTGCGCGACGAATTCGTTGCCGTCGCCCCCGCCGGCGTGGTCATGCCGCCGGAGGTGACGGCGGCGGAACTGTCGAAGAATCCGCTGATTCTGTTTGAACCGTCAGGCAATACCCGGCGGATCATCGACCGCTGGTTCGAACAAAGTGGTGTAAGCCTGCAGCCGGTCATGTCGCTGGGCAGCGTCGAGGCCATCAAGGAACTGGTGCGAGCGGGGCTGGGATGGGCGATCTTGCCCGCCATGTCGGTGCGAGACCCGGAACAGCGGCGGCCTTTTACCGTGCGTCCGCTGATGCCGCACCTGCACCGGGAACTCGCGCTGATCATTCGCCAGGACAAGACGGTCACACGCGGTCTGCGCGCACTGATTGCAGCCATCACCGAAGCCGGGACGCGCCGGCGCCTCTAAGGGACAGCATTGCAAGGGCATGCCGGTTCCAGGCGAATCAGGCTTTGCTGTTCGCCGCAGCCCGGCTGCCTTTCCAGCGGCGGCCAAACTTCACTTCCAGCTGCCGGCGCTTGCGCCGGACCAGCGCAGAATCATGCGACAGCACCACAAGCCCCAGCGGAATCATCCAAAAACCCAGAATCGGCAGAAAACCGAGTGTTCCCCCGGCAATGAGCGCGCCGCCGAGCGTGCGACGCATTGCCACCGATTGTGGAATGGGCACACGGCGGCCAAAGATGCGCATATGCCGGCGCTTTGGCGCGGCAGAATGCTCGTGGGCAGCATTAGGCCCATGATTACTGGCGTTTTCGGGGCGTTCGGTCACGCGGTTGCTCGTCCTTTCCGTGTTCAACAGACCCCGGATGTAGGAATGCAAAAGCGGCATGTCATCATTTGTTGTGCACATTAGATGAAAAAAAACGAAATGGTCCTTTGCAAAAGCGAAACCCTTTTGCTATAGGCCACTTCGCTGATGACTGAGTAGCTCTTCCCCGGTAGCTCAGTGGTAGAGCAACCGGCTGTTAACCGGTTGGTCGCTGGTTCGAATCCGGCCCGGGGAGCCAGTCACCTCAAAGGCTTAGCAGCTGACGCTGCTGAGCCTTTTGCTTTTCTGCCGTCCCGCCTGTGGTCATCGTGCGCCAGCGCTGCCAATGCTCTTACGGCCGGAAGCCAATCAGTGCTATGAATAGCCAAGCCAAACATCCCCGTGGAGACATTATGTTCCTGCTCACCGTTGCCGCCATCTGGACCATTGCTGCGCTGACTCCGGGGCCGAATTTCTTCCTGATCGTGCGTTGCACCCTCACCGGTTCGCGCAAGATCGCCATCTCGGCGGCGGCAGGCACCCTCACGGGCACCCTGTGCTGGGGCCTTGCCGGCTGGCTCGGTATCGGGTCATTGTTCATGGCCGCCCCGATTGCCTATATGGGCCTGAAGATAGCGGGCGGCATCTATCTCCTCTGGCTGGGCCTGCGGCTGCTGTGGCAGTTGCGCCAGCCGGCGGGCGACATGACCATCCCCGCCAGCAAGGTCAGGCTGACACCGCTGGGCGCGTGGCGCCTTGGCCTTGCCACGAACCTTGCCAATCCGAAATCAGCGTTGTTTGTCGCCAGCCTGTTTGCCGCCACCATGGCGCCGGGCACGCCATGGACCCACGGTGCTGCGGCCGTCGTGGTGATGGTGACCATATCGACCATCTGGTATGCGGGGCTGGTTGCAGCGCTCAGCCACCGCACGGTCGCCGGTGCTTATCAACGGGCACGGCGTGCGATCGATGCCTTTGCCGGGGCTATCTTCATTGGCTTCGGCCTGAAGCTGGCCCTGTCCGACCGCTAAGCAGAGCACGGCAGGCGGTGAAGCAAAGGCATTGAGCTGAACTTCTGTACTTTAGTTGAATTGAAAGTTCGAAATCTCCATGTTAGTCACACGGCTTGGAGATGACATCATGTCTGTTTTTGCAATCACCACTTTATGCGTCATTGCCACGTGGCTGGCATGCTTCCTGTTTCCGCGGTTTGACTGAAACAACACTGCATGCACTCTGCTCCGTGCGCTGAGGGCGGCAATCCGGAAAACCCCGGGCTAGCGCACCCAGGTGGTGTTCTCCACATAGATATCGGCGTCCATGGTTGCCTGGACGAAAACCGAGCGGGCCATGGCAGGCGAAGCATGGCCTTCCATCGCCTCATTGCAGGCCATCCGGGCGAGCAGGTAAATTCTTCCCCGCTCCCCCGGCCAGTCGCGGGACAAAAACTCAGCCGCTTCCGCGACCGAACCGATGTTCCGCAGCTTGAAGGAATGAAGTGACTCCACAGTCACCGGTTTGAACTGAGCATCTTTCATGGCCTAGAAACGCCGATCATTCAGACTGGTTCCAATCTGAAAAGCGCCTGTGGCAAAATTGCGATGGAGCAGCATTCGCTGCGCCCGATCACGATCATGTGCGGGCAATCCTGGCGGGCTAGACGGGCTGGCGGAAGTCCAGCCAGCGGTGGTCTCTGTCCGGATGTTTCAGCCGTGCGCGCATGGCGGGGCTCAGATCGATATCGCAAAGCAGATGTTCGTTAAGGTCGGCCAGCCGGCCGATGGGTCCGGCTTCCTGCTTTTTCCGCTCGGGCGGCACGCGTGACAGTTTCAGGCCCAAATATCGCACTTCGGTCATTTCAGACTCCTAAAGTCATCAATCTCATTTCTATGTCTGGATAAATAATTGTTTATTTATAGGAGAACCAACGTAAAATACGGCATGAGCCATCAAACCATTTAATGGATAAATCATGTCCTCCCTGCCGCTGCCAGCTATCCGCGTTTTCGACGCCGTTGCCCGTTTGCAAAACTTCACCAAGGCCGCGGAGGAACTGAACATGACCCAGTCGGCGGTGAGCTATCAGATCAAACTGCTGGAGGAATTTGCCGGCGCGCAGTTGTTTCACCGGCACGCCCGCGGGGTCTCATTGACCGGCAAGGGCGAACTGGTCGCGCCGGTCATCCGCCGGTCTCTGGCTGAACTGGGCGAAACGTTCCGCGCGATCCGCGAGGAACAAAACTCCGTCCTGGTCGTCTCTGTGATACACACCTTTGCCAGCAATTGGCTGACCCCGCGCATTGTCGACTTCCAGACCCGGTTTCCCGACATTTCCGTACGGTTCGACATCACATCTCGCCTGGTGGATTTTGCCGCCGAAGGGATCGACTGCGGTGTGCGGATGGGTATCGGGCATTGGCCCGGCCTGAAGTCGCATCTGCTGCTTCCCGGCGGCTTCACACCGCTTGCCAGCCCCGCATACCTTGAAAAATACGGCCGCCCGCAAAAGCCTGCCGATCTGCTCAACTACCACCTGATCACGCCGGACGACGACTGGTGGCAGGTCTGGTTCCGTCAGGCGGGCGTGGAAGGGCCGTTGGTGATGACCAAACCCGGCTTCGGGATCGATACGCAGCAGATCATCGCCAATCTCGCGCTTTCGGGTGGCGGCGTTGCGCTGGTTTCAGTGGGGATATTCAAGACGGAAATCGATTCAGGCCGGCTTGTTCAACTGTTCGACACCTGCGCCTCGACCGGATGGGACTATCATCTCGTTTATCCCGAAGGCCGGCAGCTTTCGCCGAAACTGCGCCTGTTCCGCGACTGGATATTGGAACAGGCGGGCGCCTGATCTCTGTTTTTACCATGCGTCAGCGGTAGGCTTCCGTCACGGCCTGCGCCGCACCCGCGATGATGGCGGAGCGCTGGGTCGGCGTTTCGCGGGAATCGGCGACAAACACGGCGACGGCGATTTTTCCGCCGTCGGGCGCGGTCAAAATCCCCACATCGTTCGTTGCGGCATTGACGCCTTTCCATGTCCGGCTCGTACCGGTCTTGTGGGCAACGGACCATCCCGCGCCTGTCCCGGCGCGCAACCGGTCGGGAAATGTCACCGTCTCGCCCATGATGGCCAGAAGCCGCTGTGTCGACCCCGTGGCGAGGAGTTTGCCATTCATCAGGGCGGCAAGAAACGCGGTCATCGCCCGCGGCGTTGCCGTGTCGCGCGGATCTTTCTGATAAGCCTCGAATGCCGCATCCCGCTCGGCCTCGGGAACCGCCTTCATGGCCTTTTGCAGCACTTTCGCATCCACATAATCCGGTTTCCAGCGCAGGCCGACGGTTTCGGTCTGCAGATGCCGTTCGTCGCGATCAATCCGGATACCCAATATGCCCTTTCCCTCGGCAAACTGATCGACCTTGGCCGGACCGCCAAGCCGTTCGATCAGGATATCCACCGCCGCACTGTCGCTGTCGACAATCGCACGGCGCACAAGGTCGTCGGCATTGGTTTGAAAGACGCCCTCCCTTTCCACGATCTTGGCGAGGGGCTGTACGGATAAGCTCAGGTTTTCCGGTTTGACAACAATCGGTTCCTTGAGGTCTGCAAGCCCCCGATCCGCAGCGTCGAAAACTGCAGCTCCCACGATCAGCTTGACGACGCTTTGCAATGAGAATCGCTCCTCGCCCCGGATACAGACCATCATGCCGCTCTGGTCCTGCGCGCAAATGCCGACACGCCCATCCTTGCCCTTGACCAGCGCTTCCAGGCGTTGCTTGAGTGCCACCGGATCGGCAATCGCACCCGCATGCGAAACGGCCGGCATGCCGAACAGGCAGACAAAAGCGACGAGAAAACCAGCCGATTTCATGATCAGATATCCCTGTTGGGCGCTCTTCACAAAGGATAGTGCCCAAAACGCTCCCTTGGAAAGGCCATGCATGCTTCCTTCATACCGAATGAAGATTACACCAGCGTTGCTGTCACCTTACCGATAAGACAAGGATCATCCTTGCACGACCAGCAGTGGCGCGCTTAACATCAATGGTGGCGGCATCGGGGAACAGCATGCGGGCAGTGTTGGGATATGGTCTGGTGGCATTGGGTGCCTGTCTTGTCGCGGCGGCCATGTGGATATGGGTGGGCCACGACTATCTGCGCATCGACCCGTTCTGGATCAGCTGGCTCATTTTCACGTGGTTGCAGCCAGCAAGCATACCCCAGACCTTTTATGACATCCTTGTCGGCGTGACTGCTTCCGCCGGGATCGCCGCCTATAGCCAAGGCAAGTATCTGCTGCGGTCAGCACAGACCGCCAAATGACTTGTTTGCATCGGCTTCCTGTGCTGAAATTCCAGGATATGCAAGCAAACCTGATGTTCCGCCATGTCGCTTCGCCCGCCGCAAAACCTGACATCCAACTTTAGGGACAGTGCGCCCAGCGCCCTCGATTATGAAATCATGGGTGAAATGGCGGCGTCGCTCGGCCGGGCCGGTGAGAAAGTCGAACAGACATTGGCACAACTGGCCGCTGCCGCCATGCCCGAACGGGATATGCGGTTAAGGGCAGCGGCACGGGCCGTTCACGCCTACTTTATCCAGCGCGAACTGTGCGGCTTGAGGAATCACGATGCGGCTATCTTGGATTACAATATTCCGCGCGCCGTGCTGATACGGCTCGGCGCGAGCTGATCCCTGAAACCATCGCCGGAAACGGCGGGTTTCCTACTTGCCTGAGGATTCTTCCTCAAACATGACGGCCACATCGGCATTTGCCGACAGCCGCACCTTGTTGCCCTCGACCTCGGCAACGAGCGCTGTCGAGATATAATGATGATGGCCCCTATGAGAGCCCTCACCGCTGTCCTTTTTCGTCAGCTTGATACGGGTACCGTCCACGTGATCGACTGTTCCGACATGAACACCATCGGCGCCGATGACTTCCATATGTTCCTTGATGCGTGTTACAGGCATGATCTTCTCCAATGTTTGCCAAGCAGAAACGCATGAAACAGGCTTTGGATGCATCGGCGGACAAGAATTGTCGATCAGCGCGCCGCCCGTCACCGCATCCCGGCAAGCACGGGAATTGCCGCTTGTGTCCCGCCCGGCGGGCCCCTACCATTTCGCAGAAAAGCGCATATCGGGAAAGCATTGTTCGACATGGCTGATGAAATTCTCACCCCGGCGGAAATGGGCGAGGCCGATCGGTTGACCATCGCGGGGGGATCGATCGACGGATACCGGCTGATGCTGCGGGCGGGTTATGCCGTCGCAAGCCACGTACTGGACCACCACGGCGATGCACCGGCCTTTCACGTTCTGTGCGGTCCGGGCAACAATGGCGGCGACGGCTATGTCGTTGCCAGCCTTTTGGCTGAAAGCGGCGGCAATGTTCACGTGTGGAGTGACGACAAGCCGCGTGCCCATTCCGATGCGGCAATCGCCCGGCACGATTGCAGCGTCGAACCGGCCGCACTTTCCGGCTTCAAACCGGGGGCCGGCAGCGTCGTCATCGACGCATTGTTCGGGGCAGGATTGAACAAGCCCTTGGCCGGCAAGGCCGCCGCCGCTGTCGAACGGAGCAATGCGGCTGCGGTCACGCGCATCGCCATCGATGTGCCTTCCGGCCTTGACGGGGCGACGGGCATGGCACTTGGCGTGGTATTCGAGGCCGATTGCACCATCACATTCTTTCGCAAGAAACCGGCCCATCTGCTTTATCCGGGACGCGGCCTGTGCGGCAGGATTGTCATTGCCGATATCGGCATCCCTGACGACGTTCTTTCGATGATCAAACCCGCCTGTTTCGAGAACACGCCGGACTATTGGCGCGCGCTGCTGCCCTCGCCCGGCGTGGAAACGCACAAATACACGCGCGGCCACGTCGCCGTGTTTTCCGGGGGTGCGACGGCGACAGGCGCGTCCCGGCTTTCCGCGCTGGCCGCCGCGCGCAGTGGCGCGGGTGCCGTTACCCTGCTCTCTCCGGCCGAATCCCTTGCCGTCAATGCGGCACATCTGACGTCGATCATGCTGAACCGCTGCGAAACCGACCGCGAGCTGCGCGCATTCCTGGGCAAACGCAAACCGTCGGCCATGGTGCTCGGCCCCGGCTTTGGCATAGGCGCGCGCGCACGGGACATTGCCCTCCTGCTGCTCAAGGAGGAGCTCCATCTGGTATTGGATGCCGACGCGATCACCTCATTCGAAGACAACAGCGCTGCACTTTTCGCCTCGGCGCATGGCACCCAGGAAACCCGGCTTGTGCTGACGCCGCATGAAGGAGAGTTCCGGAGGCTGTTCCCCGGGATCTGCGACGGGAATACACCGTCAAAGCTCGAACGCGCCCGCGCTGCCGCCAGGCAGGCCCATGCGGTCATCATCTACAAGGGGGCCGATACGGTGATTGCCGCGCCGGACGGCCGGGCCGCGATCAACAGCAAGGGCACCCCGCTTTTGGCAACCGCCGGATCGGGTGACGTTCTTTCGGGCATAACGGCGGGTCTGATGGCGCAAGGCATGCCGCCCTTCGAGGCAGCCTGCGCGGCGGTCCATGTCCACGCGGCGGCAGCCAACGACCTTGGTTTCGGCCTGATTGCCGAGGATCTTCCCGCAGCTGCCACAAAAGTGATCGGACGATTGCATCGCATCTGACGTCCCAACCGCCTGCGCATGAGACACTCTTGAGCGCTTGCGTTACCGGCACGCAGACCGCTCGCCCGGTTTTTTAAATTTCCGATTTGAATTAACCCTGTCTTTACCTTGATGGGGCACCTTGAGTTCAAGCGCGATTTGTACTGCGTACGCGCTTCCTTAATTTACGGGCGTCATTATTCTGTCGCAATGTCAGGGTAGTGCTTCTCGTGTAGCGAATAGCTTGTTTCCATTTTTGACCACGGATGTACTGGCACTGGTGTTGAGGCAAGTTTAGGAAGGTCGGGTAGCTCCCGGCCTTTTGCTTTTTCAGAACTCTTTTTCTTTTCCGCGATCCCATCAAATACTGCGATGGCTGCGATCTAATACGTGACCGTCACAATGATTGTATCGCTGTAAGTACCCGGCGACGGTGTGGCTTGTGGCGGGACCCGGCCATAGACATTGATACCCTGCACTGTTCCATCGCCGGTGCGCGCAACCGTATTGGTCAGTATTGTATTTCCCCACGGCACAGTTCGATTTGAATCCTGGTAGAGACCATAGGTAATCGATTGCGCGCCATTGACCATCTTGCGGGCCGTTGGGCTTGTTCCCGTGTTGCCGAGGCTGAGCGAAACCGAGTATGGCACTGTTGGCGTGCAGGTTACGCGCACCTGGCCTGTCTGATCGATATTCGCATTCAACAATCCATTGGGACCAAAGTCGATATTCTGCGCTGTCACTGCGCAGTCATTGGCAAGCGTAATCTGCACCGTGAAGGCTGGAGGAGACGCTGTTGCGCCCAAAGCCGTGGTGCAGCCGTTGCCATCATCATAGCGGTAATTGAACGTCGCACTCGCTCCGGTGAAGGTTGAGCTGTAGGTTCCTGCCGGCGCCGTTGCCTGATTGGCCAGCACCTGCCCGTACAGCGTGATCGTTGTCGAGCCGCTGCCGAGCAAAGGACCGAGAATCGTCGTGAAGGCGACAAGAAATCCGGGCGGCCGCGCCGCATAGGGCCAGGTTGCCGAGCCCCAGACGATGGAGCGGGCGGCATCCTGATACAGCTGATAGTTGAGCGAATTCGCACCATTCACCATGATGCGTGCGCTTGCCGTTGCGCCGCCGCTGCCTTCATTGAGGTTCGGGCAAATCAGCACTTTCTGGCCAAGCGAAAGCAGGCCAGAGCAATTCGCCGTCACGGATGTCATGCTGTTGATTGCACTTCCCGGAATGGTGCTTCCGGCAAAAACCATGCTGGGAACAGAGAAGGAGCAGGATTGCCCCCAAGCGGTGCCTGGCAAGAGCACAGATCCGACAAGCCAGATGAAGCAGACCAGCCAGTTTCTCATGAGCACACCACCTTGCCTATCTTGACCTGCGTTCCCGGTTGCGGCCGGTAGGAGAACTGCGCCTTGCAACTGCGTCCATCCAGAAGATCGACGCTGATGCTGTTCTGGGCCCGCAGCTTGTCGATAAAGGCTTCACCGTCATAACCGATGACAAATTCATCCGGTGAACCGTCCAGATGCCCGCGCAGCCCCGCCTCCAGCGGCTTGCCGCCGCTATCGACCAGATCAACGACGGCCGAAGCCGATGTCTTGCTGACATGGAAATCCACCACAACGCCGCTGCGATCGGCGGGCACGATGATGTTGCGTGTCGATCCTATGCTGGCATCGACCGGCAGGTTTTTGGGGTCGATGGCAACCGTGTTGGGCTCATAGGAGTTCAGGTCCGGTACCAGGATTTTGCCGCTGCGATTGGTCTTGCCCACCGGCCGGTTTTCCGACAGGACCTCGACATCCGGTGCGCCGACATCGACCACGGCAAAGGCATCGTTGATGCGGTTCGTGGCGAATACGCCGCCGGCTGCTGCGGCAAGAGCACCGTCAATCTGGACGCTCGCGCGGGTATTGCCGTCGAACTGTTCGACATCCCCCTGCACCCGTGCATAGCGTCCGCGGTAGCTCGCGGAGGCCAACCGGTCAGGATTGTTGCCTTCCCGTGTCCTCAGCCGCCAACCGTAGCTACCCTCTTCAAGCTGCTCCGACTTTGCGATATCGACAACGCCGGAGACACCATCCGCGGTCTGCTCGACGCCGGTTGAAACCGTGATGTTGTTGTCGAAGGGGATCGTCAGTCCGGCAAACACGCCAAAACTGTCGCTGTTTTCCAGATCGGTAAAGGCCGTCGCATAGAATGAACTGTTCTTGAAAATCGACTGGGTATACGAGGCTCCGACGATACGGTTCCGATCGCCATTGGCCGATTCAATCTGCGTGAAGGACAGATTGAGATTGGAACGCTCGAACGGGCCCGGTGCCGACACGGTTACCTGGGCCAGCGAGCGCGGAACACGCGGGCTGAAGATCGTAACGCCCGTCGGATCGAAAACCGCCAGTTGCCGCGGATCGGCGGAAACCGAGGCGACATCGTCATAATTGCCGAAAGCCTGCTGCATCCGGGCGAAAACGGTGTAACGGCGATAGCTGAGTTCCACCGAGCCGTTGACAAGGAAGCCCGTGTCGCCGTCATGGCTGCTGCCGACAACAGCCAGCGAACTGACACCATAGCCGCCGATGGGAAACGCCACGCCGACGCCGCCGTTGAGCAGATCGACACCGCCTTCAAAATGCCCTTCCAGCGTCAGCCAATCGGCGACACCGTATCGCGCCGTGGCAAATCCCATCGCATCGCCGGCATAATCGTTGGATGCCGTACCGAAATCCCGCCGCGGAAACCCCACTTCGGCAGAAAAATCCAGCAGCCCCTTCTGCAGCAGCAAATTGGATGAATAGAACGGCAAGGTGGTCTTTGTCTCGCGGCCAAGCGTATCGCGCACCACCACCTGCGCTTGTCCCGCGCCGGTAAACACCGGAAAATTCGTCACCTGAAACGGACCCGACGGTACCGTACCGCTATAGGTCTTGACGTTCTGGGTGTAGACCTCGAGCGTCGAGGGAACCGCGGCAGACCCGGATATGACCGGTATGGGGATGGTGACCAGATCCGAACGCAGATGGAAATTGCGCTGTACCTGCAGGCCGCCCAGATAGACCGGCCGCGTCCACTGCAGACCGCCGGAAATGAAATCACCCGCCCGGTAGGTGATCAGCCGCTCCGCGTCGGAGTAGGTGTAGGTCGTGTTGAGACGCTTGAACCCCTGAAAATCCGTGTCGCTCGCACTTGATGTGAAGGATTGCGTCAGCGTGCCGAACGGGCTGAAAAAGCGGGCATCGAAACCGCCGGAAATGCCCTGAAACGGCTTTGCATTGCCCTTGAACAGATTGTCGCTGCTGGCAAAGAGCGAGTAATTCAGGACTGCGCCGTAGCTGGATTGCGGCTTGGGACGGTCCTCGTCGGATTTTGGATTGAGATCAACCACTTTGGCCGCGCGCGCCTTGTCGTCGGTGGTGATGTAAAGCCGCTGATTTTCCGCATCGACGCGATACTGGACATTCGGCAGGCGATCAACCCGGATCGAGCCATCCGCGGCCTTCGCTTTGGCCACCGGCTTCAGCCCCACATCCGTCAGTTCCTGCGAGCTTACCGCGAGGCCTCCATCCTCCAGCTGGTGGAAGGCGCCGACCAAACCGGTCGGCTCATCATTGATGAAGACCTCGAGATAGAGATCCTGGGAGATACCGGGCTGTGGCGCGGTCTGCTCCACGTCTTGAGCATTGGTTTCCTGTGCCCGTCCAGAGGTAAGAATACACGGGCCTATGCAGAGTGCCACAACAAGACTAGCGGCCGCTGACCGCAACGTTGACATCAAGCGGTCCAGAATCGCTTTGCGCCTTCATGGAAACAGCACCGGATGACACGGACTTACCGCCGCCAACCGGCCATTCCATGGAAGCGCCGCCCAGGACATAACCAACCAACCCCTTCCTCGTCGCAATTTCACGGCCGTTTTGGATCAATTGCAGCTCAGAGAGGCGCAATCGCGTATCGCCATTGTTGCGGGCGGCAAGGACAAGCCCGTTGCCGGAGCGCTTGATTGTCCAGGCCACTTTGGGCGCGGAAGCATCGGGTCCCTTGAAGAACACGGGAATGGAATAGCGTACGACCAGAGTGACCGTGCCGGACTTGCGGCGGGCAGGATCGGGCAATTCATCCACGATGACCCGGTAACTTTCTTCCCGCGTGACCGGCTTTTTACTGACCCGGATAACCCGAACGAGATAATCCTTGTTGGCGGACAAAGCCGTCGATGGCGGGCTGACAACCACATCGTTGGTGGGTTCGAGCTGCTCGACGCCATTTGTCTGCGTCCAGCGAAAGACTCGGATCTGCACGTTGATCGGCCGCTTTGCCTCGTTCGTCAGCGTCAGCACGGCTGCGCTTCCCGGCGCTATCATTTCCAGATTAGTCGGGGCCACACGCAGCGAAGCTGCTGTGGCGTTACCGTAAAGCAGCATAAAGAGCCCCATCGCTCCAATGCCTTTAAGCATGGATCGCATCCTGTTCACCTCCGTATGTTATTCTCAGTAAGTGACCGTCACCGTGATCGTGTCGGTGTAGGCGCCGGGCGCTGGCGTTGTCTGGACGGGAACCCGCCCGTAGACCGTGTAGGATTGCGCCGCGCCGGTACCCGAGGCTGAAACCGTATCGGTACCGATGGTCTGCCCCCACACGGTGGTTCTGTTGGTATCGGAATAGAGGGTATAGTTCACCTGCGCGCCAGCTGGTCCCGTCATCTTGCGCGAAGCGACCGTCGCACCGGTGCCTACACCGACACTCAACCCGATATTATAGGGCGTTGTGTTGGTGCACTGCACGGAAAGTGTGCTCGTTACGTCGTCATTCGCCGCGATCACACCCACGGCGTTGAAGGTCAATGACGTGGCGCTGATAAAAACACAGGACGCTTGAATGGTGATTTGAACCGTGAAACTGCCGATGGCCGTGGCGGCCAATGCCGGACTGGAAAGGCCAAGCAAAGCGGCCAGCCCGACTGTCGTGAAACTGCGTACAGAATATCCGAAACTCATTCATCCTCCTCAAGGTTTGCTTGCCGCTGACAAGCACCTCCGATTCTCTATAAATGACTCAGTAGCTCTCCACCCCATAATACTTAAGTATTACATCTTTAAAAGAACTTATCGAACAGTCGGTAATATTGCTCATCTTTCGCAGAATCTGTCGCAATTTGTACTATCACGCAAAAAGCGACACATTACTTCCAAGAAAGTGTGAATTTACGTTACATCAAAAGATTATGTTTATTCATTGATAAAATTACATATTTCCGTCTATTGCATTTTATTTTACTATCGAAGTAATTTCTTATGAATACAGCAAGCAACAAATGTACATGATATATTCTGCAACATAAACGTCATGATATTTTCATTTCCCGCGTCATCAATGCGTTCGCGCATCGCGAAATGATTGTCTTGACGGTGAAATCGAGAGAATCAAAATTACTCGGAAATTTACTTTTGTTGGTCCAGATGAACACGAATGTTCTGCTGCTGTCGCAGTTCACCGGCTGAAATTATCCATCCCCGGCAATGCGGTGCGTCGGCGTAAACCTCCGTTTCGCCGCCCAATTGCAGCGCTATACTGCATCGTGATGAATTGCTCTTGAACATTTGTTTTTTGGCGGCAAAGATTGCGCCGGAAGCATGAAAGACCGCGACATGGCACAGCAAGGAATACCCACGTCATCCGATTCTCTGGCACAGCTGAAATGGCTGACACCCGAAAATGTCGGCGCAGCGCTGAAGGGCCTGCCTTTGAAGGTTCAGGCCGCTCTGAGAGCCGCAGCGCATCTCCCCCGCGGCACGCTGACCATCACCACCCCCGACCAACGGGTGTTCAAGGTGGGCGGCAAAGGCTCCGGTCCCGATGCGGCGTTGGTGCTGCACAACTGGAATTTGCCGCGCCGGGCCTTTTCGGCCGGGACGATCGGCGTGGCGGAGTCCTATATGGACGGCGACTGGGAAAGCCCCGATGTGACCACGTTCCTCGAGCTGTTTGTCATCAACCAGCAGATCGGCGAACACATTGCCGGCGGAGCGAACTGGTTCGCCAACACCGTGCAGAGATTGCGTCACTGGCTGAACGAGAACACGCGCTCGCGCTCGCGCAAGAACATCTCGGCCCACTATGATCTCGGCAACGCCTTCTATCGCGAATGGCTGGACCCGACGATGACCTATTCCTCAGCATTGTTTGCCGAAGGCGCCAATGACCTTGAAAGCGGGCAGACCGCGAAATATCGCGCGCTTGCCCGCAATATCGGCATTACCAGGGACAGCAGCGTGCTCGAGATCGGCTGCGGCTGGGGCGGTTTTGCCGAGTTTGCGGCGCGCGAGATCGGCGCCCGCGTCACTGGTCTGACCATCAGCCGCGAACAGTTCGATTTTGCGACGGAACGGATGCGCAAGGCCGGACTTTCCGACCGGGTTGAAATCAAGTTCCAGGACTACCGCGACGAGACCGGCCAATACGATCATATCGCCTCGATCGAAATGTTCGAGGCCGTCGGCGAGAAATACTGGCCGGTATTTTTCGGCAAGATCAAGGAATGCCTCGCCCCCGGCGGCAGTGCCGGCATGCAGATCATCACGATCAACGAGAACTCGTTCGAACGTTATCGCAAGCGTCCCGATTTCATTCAGCGCTATGTATTTCCCGGCGGCATGCTGCCGACACCGGCCCGTTTGAAGACGCTTGGCAAGGATTTCGGCCTCAACCTCTATCGCGAGACCATCTTTCCGCAGGATTATGCCCGTACGCTGGCCGAGTGGCGCGCGCGCTTCTGGGACTCATGGGACAAACTCAAGCATCTTGGTTTCGACGTCCGCTTCAAAAAGTTATGGGAGTTTTACCTCTTCTATTGCGAAGCGGGTTTCAGATCGGAATATATCGACGTACGGCAGGTGTTTTACAGATCATGACAGAGATCTCGCTCAATGAAATTTTCGAGCGCATCTGGGCGCTGGCGGATGCATTGCACCTGCCGGAACTGACCCAGGGCACCCACCACGGCACACCGTCGCTAAAAGCCAGGAATGCGTTCCTGGGGCGGCTCCGGGATGTGGACACATTCGCCATCCATTGTCCGCTGGAGGAAAAGCCGCTCCTGATGGAAAGCGCGCCGAACATCTATTTCGAGACCGATCACTACAAGGGCTGGCCCTATATTCTGATCCATCTCGATACCATTTCCGATGCGGAACTTGCGCACCGCATCCGGCTCGCCTGGCTGGCAAAAGCGCCAGCCAAGCTCAAAAGGCTCGTCGAATCTACAGCGTGATGCGGTAGCGGGTGAAACCGTTTTCCCCGTCGCCCGCGTCCTCGATTTTCACGGCTTTCACATCGGCGAGGAAATTCTTGCCCTTCGGACCGGATTCGAACACCACTGAGGCACCCTTTACCGGAGCAAATTTCCAGTTGTCGTCCGCCGACGGGTTGATGGTTTTCTGGTCGATGATGTAGCGCACGATCACGTCGCGATTGGTGTCAGGTGCAACGAAGATGACCTTGCTCTCGTTGATGCCGGGGAAGTTGCCGCCGCCCCCTGCCCGGTAGTTATTCGTCACCACGACAAATTTCTGCGCCGGATCAATCGGTTTTCCATCAAAGGTCAGGTTGACGATGCGGTTGCTCTGCGCATGGGCGAGTTCACCCTTCGCGCCATATTTCGCCGGTTGCGACAGGTCGATCTGATAGGACACGCCGTCGATGACGTCGAAATTGTAAGAAGGGAAACTGGTGTCGATCAGCGGCTGGTCCGGCTTGCCCGGCTCGATGGTCTTGAAAATGCCCGATGACATTTCCAGCCATTCCTTCACATCCGCCCCGGTGATGGCAACCGCACGCACCGTGTTGGGGTAGAGGTAGAGATCCGAGACATTCTTGATGGCGATATCGCCGGCCGGAACATCCGTATAATAGTCGGCACCGCCGCGGCCGCCCGCCTTGAAGGGTGCGGCTGCGGACAGCACCGGCCAATCCTTCCACTGCGTGTCCTTCAGCATGTCCTTGATGTACCAGGTCTGCGCATTGGAGACGATCTGCACCGACGGATCATCGGCGACCAGGGCGAAATAGGAATAAAGCGGTGCGGACGTCTTGCCCACCGGGCGGCGGACATAGGCGAGCGTTGCCTCATGGTCTGCCTTCGCGGCTTCCAGAACGTCCGGACGGCTTTCGACCAGCGGTTTGACCGCCTTTTCAACACGCTCGTAGATCGGGCGCGCCTCGGTGGTGAAATCGGCAACTTTCCATTTGTCGCCGTTACGCTCGAGCAGAAGATCGATCAGCCCCATATGCGAGCCCCAGAAACCGGCCATGACGGCAGGCTTGCCCTGCAGCGTCCCCTTCTTGACGTCGACGCCTTCAATACCGGCAAAGTCCTTCGGATCAGGGAAAACCAGATGCTGGTGCCCGGTGACGACGGCATCGATGCCGTCAACGCCCGCCACATAGAGCGAGGCATTTTCCATGCCGCTGCTCTGCCCCGCCGCAATGCCGGAATGCGACAGCGCAACGATGATATCGGCGCCCTCGGCCTTCATCTTCGGCACCCAGGCTTTGGCGGCCTCAACGATATCGCGCGTCACAACCTTGCCCTTGAGGTTCTGCGCATCCCACAGCGTGATCTGCGGAGGAACAAAGCCGATAAACCCGACCTTCACAGGCAGTTTCTGCCCGGTGCCGTCGGCAATCTCGTACTGCTTGATCAGGTAAGGCTTCATGTAGAGCGGATCGTCGGTTGGCGTTGCCGCCAGTTCGCCCTTGACCAGATTGGCGCAGACATAGGGATATCCGGCCCCCGCCAGAACCTTGTCCATGTAATCGAGACCATAATTGAACTCGTGATTGCCCAGCGTTCCCACTTCATAGCCGATGGTATTCATCGCCTTGATGATCGGATGGACGTCACCTGCCTTCATGCCCTTCTCGTAGGCGATGTAATCGCCCATCGGATTGCCCTGCAGGAAATCGCCATTGTCCACGACAATCGAATTGGTCGATTCGGCACGGATTTTTGCGATGATCGATGCCGTGCGGGCGAGCCCCATCGTGTCGTTCGCCTTGTCGGCGTAGTAGTCATAGGGGTAGACATTCACATGCAGATCGGTGGTCGCCACGATGCGCAGATGCGCCTGCGAAGCCGCTGCCATCGCCGAAAACGGGTGGAGGATTGCCACGGCCCCGGCTGCGGCCGTGCTTGCCAGGAAGGAACGGCGGGTGAGAGCGGATGACGATTCTTGCATGACGAGACTCCAGGGCAAGGGATGATGAGCGGCTTTTTAGCCGGCGAGGATCACCGAATTATGATGAGTTTGTCACGGCCTTTCGCGGTCAGCAATCAGCTTCCGGCGATTTCAATGAGCGCGGTCTCGACACCGAGACCGGTGCGGTCCGCCACCTCCCGCAAGGCAAAGGATGAATTGATCTTGGTGACGTGCGGCATCGCCGAAAGCCAGAACTTGTGGATCCGTTCGTAATCCTCGAGATCCTTGGCCGCAATGCGCAGGAGATAATCGTACTCGCCCGACATGAGGTAGCAGACCAGCACATTGGGGCAGCGGCGCACGGCCGTCTCGAATTCGCGCAATTGTTTGTCGGCCTGGCCCGAGAGGGATATATTGACGATCACCGTAACCGGGTGACCGAGCATCTTGTTGGAGAGACGCGCATGGTAGCCACGGATGACACCCGTCTTCTCCAGAATATCCAAGCGGCGTGAACAGGCGGACTGTGACAGCCCGACCTTTTCCGCCAGCGTTGCATTCGACATGCGGCCATCCTTTTGCAGGCAATCAAGGATAGCGATATCAATCCTGTCCAGCGACATTGTTCGATCTTTCTTCGACAAAGAACCAATTTGGCGCAAGAATATTCGAAAAATTGCATGCCGTCGATATTGCTTAGCAAGGACATGCGAAGCGATTCATGATGTCATACGCACCGCACAAACGGGAACTTTGAACAGACTCTAGAGGAGGCGCAAATGCGTGTAGGCTGCCCGAAAGAAATCAAAAACCATGAATATCGCGTCGGTCTCACTCCGGGGGCCGTACGCGAATACATCGCCCACGGCCATACGGTCATTATCCAGTCCGGAGCTGGAGCAGGAATAGGCGCCGACGACGGAGCCTATCAGGCGGCTGGCGCCAAGATCGTCAAAACCGCCGAGGAAGTCTTTCAGCAATCGGACATGATTGTGAAAGTGAAGGAGCCCCAGCCGTCCGAATGGGCGCAGCTGCGCGAAGGCCAGCTCCTCTACACCTATCTCCACCTCGCCCCCGATCCCGAACAGACCAAAGGCCTGCTGGCTTCCGGCGTCACGGCCATTGCCTATGAAACCGTCACGGATGATCGCGGCGGCCTGCCGCTGCTCGCGCCCATGTCGGAAGTGGCCGGACGTCTTGCCATTCAGGCGGGCGCCACCGCGCTGCAGAAGGCCAATGGCGGACGCGGCGTGCTGCTCGGCGGCGTGCCCGGCGTTCTGCCCGGCAAGGTCACCATCATCGGCGGCGGTGTTGTCGGCATCAATGCGGCACAGATGGCTGCCGGTCTCGGCGCCGACGTGACCATTCTCGATCGTTCGATCCCGCGCCTGCGCCAGCTCGACGATCTGTTCCATGGCCGCATCCACACCCGCTATTCCACCATCGAGGCGCTCGACGAAGAAGTGTTCTCCGCCGATATCGTGGTGGGCGCGGTCCTCATCCCCGGCGCGGCGGCCCCCAAGCTGGTCACCCGCGAAATGCTGTCCGGCATGAAAAAGGGCGCGGTGATCGTCGATGTCGCCATCGATCAGGGCGGCTGCTTCGAAACATCGCACGCCACGACGCATTCCGAGCCGACCTACGAAGTCGACGGCATCATCCATTATTGCGTGGCCAATATGCCGGGCGCAGTCCCGGTCACCTCGGCGCATGCGCTGAACAACGCCACGCTGCAATATGGCCTGCAGCTGGCAGACCGCGGCGTCAAGGCACTGGTGGACAATCCGCATCTGCGCAATGGTCTGAACGTTCACAAGGGCCGCATCACCAACCAGGCCGTCGCCGAAGCGCTTGGCCTCGAAATGGTGGAAGCCAAGGCCGTTCTCGCGGCCTGAAGCTGGCATCGCACAAAGAAAAGCCCGGGTTTTGCCCGGGCTTTGTCTTGAGCAATTATCAGACAACCCAGTCGGCTTCGTGCATCTCGATGCGGCACTGGAAGCAATTGTTCCTTGCCGACCGCATATGCACATAGGCCACGTCATCGCGCTGCAGCAGTTCAGCCGCCCGCGCGGGAATAGTATCGGTGGGGATCACGCCGCCGGTGCCGTAGACAATCCGGTCCTGACGGGAATAACCGCGCAGGATATAGTCGCGCGTCTTGCGGAACATATCGGGCATATCCGCTGTCTCCGCATAACGTTCGCATGCTTCCGCATGCAGGAAGATCGGCCCCGTTTCCGCGTAGGGTTGCGGTGCAGGGAACGGCCGGTGCGACAGGATGAGATATTTGTCGCCAGCTTTCACATTCTGCAGGCAGTGGCGGCACGGCGTGCCATCGCCATCGGAAACATGCGTCTCCGGCGTCTGGCCGTTCGCATCCGCACCGCCCGCCTGATAGTGGCGGGCCAGTGTCGTCGGCATTGCAATAAAGCGGATCGTGCTCATGGGAACCTCCTTCGTTGACCCGAAGCAAACACCCAAACCCGGATGCGAACCACCCGATTCCTGCCCGTCTCAGCCCTCACCAGCTGCCATCCCGCCTGCGACAGGCACACGCTTGGCATCGGCTGGCGAGCCGGGAAGCATCGCCGCCCTGCGGACTATTGTGTGACAGTGATGTTGAAAGTGAAGAAGTCAAAGTTCTGCGGTTGACCTGCCAACTGGGCGGAAATGGTCACCTTATCACTGCCAACAAATCCTGGTGCCGGCGTGTAATAGGAGGCAACGGCCGCTATGCGGCGCGAATGACATTGGTTCGGTGCGTTCTCCGGCCCTTTTGGCAACATGCCCGCAACATTCTTGAGCTGCACGCCGCCGTGGGAGGGACCAGAAATAACTTTGACCGTGGGCGAGCGACCAATGGAGCAATCGGGATTGTAGTTAAGAATATTCGTAAGCAGAGAATGAGCTTGGAAATGGTTTCCGAAGTGAATTTTACTTATACGGCGCCGATTCTGTTTCTATATAAAAATCCTAAAGCCAGGCCTCGATTTCCGCATCGGCGAAGCCGACGGGATTGAACCCCATGCGCTGATACATTTGCAGGGCACGCGGACTGTCGAGCGTGTTGGTCTCGATGATGACCTTTTCCGGGCTGCTCATCCACGCCGTGACGATGGCTTCGCTCAGGAAGAATTTTGCAAGACCCCGCCCCTGAAACTCCGGCACAAGGCCGAAATAAAGGATTTCCGCCACACCCGGCTCCTGATTGAGCACCAGCTCGAAAAAGCCGGCAGGCGAGCCATCCACATAAAGCACATGGATTTCAACCGAATCCCGGTGAATGGCGGCAGCCAATGCTTCATCGCTGAGGTTCCGGTGCACAAACCAGTGATGCGGTTTGCCGACCTGCTCGTAAAGAAAGCGATAAAACGGCAGGGATATCCGCTTGGCCGACATGATCGCCAGTTTGAAGCTCGCAGGCGTCGGAATGGAATAGACCGGCCGGTTGGTCATTTCCAGCAGGGTCACGCGCGTCTTCAGTATTTTGGGCTTTGCGGCCTCGGTCATTGCTCTGCTTCGCCGGTTGCAACCGGCGTATCCTTGTGTGCACCCCACTCGCTCCACGATCCGTCGTAGAGAATATTGTCCTTGTGCCCGAGGGATTCAAGCGCCAGCGTGATCACGGCGGCCGTGATGCCTGAGCCGCAACTGGTGACAACGGGACGGGAAAGATCGACGCCCGCATCATCCAGAACCTGCCGCAGACCGGCGATATCCTTCAGATAACCCTTGTCCGCCAATGTCGAGGACGGCACATTGCGCGCACCTGGCATATGGCCGGAGCGAAGCCCTGCGCGCGGCTCCGGGTCCGTGCCGACAAAGCGGCCTGCCGCCCGCGCATCGGCAATCTGGCGTGATCCCGTATCGACGATTGTGCGCATGTCGGCAAAACTCGCCACCTTGTCCGCCTGAAAATCCGCGATGAAAGCCGATGGCGCGATCTTTGTGACGCCGCTGGTGACCGGCCTGCCATCCTTCTTCCAGTTATCGAAGCCGCCATCCAGGACAAAAACATTCTTTGCGCCCATGACGCGCAGCATCCACCAGACGCGCGGTGACGTGTTCATGCCGGGCCCGTCATAGACGACGATCGTATCGCTGTTGGTGATGCCCATGCTGCTGACCGCCGCCGCGAAAGCTTCCGGCTTCGGCAACGTGTGTGGCAGGGACGATTCCGGATCCGACAGTTTTTCATGATCGAAGAACACCGCGCCGGGAATATGCGCGGTCTTGTATTCGCCCTCCGCGTCGCGGTTGAGAAACGGGAAATACCACGACGCATCGAGAATGCTCAGGCCCGGCTGTCCCAACCGCTCCTGCAACCAGTCGGGTGAAACCACAAAAGCGCTCTTGTCAGCCACGGTCATTCTCCTTCCGGCGAGGCACCGAAGCGGATACGGAACCGCCGGTTTTCCTTGCCCTTCTTTTCTATTTTTCCGATATGGATCACGCCGACTTCGCCTGTTGTTGCCACATGCGTTCCGCCGCAGGGCTGTGAGTCGATGGATGCATCCTTGCCGATGCAGACGAGGCGGATGCGCCCGGTGCCCGTCGGCGGGCGCACGTTCTTCGACTTGATCAGGCCCGGATTGGCCGCCAACTCTTCATCGGTAATCCAGCGTGTAAAAATCGGATGGTTGGCATTGACCAGTTCCATCAGCTTTTTCGTCACGTCCTCCTTGGTCACCCCGGCATCCGGCAGGTCGAAGTCAACCCGGCTGTCATCCTCGGCAACGGAAGCGCCGGTGATCGGAAACGGGCAGACAACGCTGAGCAGATGGCAGGCGGCGTGCATGCGCATGAGCTTGTAACGCCGGTCCCAGTCGATACGCAGGACGAGCTTTTCGCCGATGGCAGGCACCGGCTGCTCCGGCGCCGGCACGTGGATGATTTCTTCCTTGCTTTCGCCCGTCACTGTTGCGGCAATGGCAATCGTGCTGCCGTCGGCCCGCACGAACACGCCGGTATCGCCGGGCTGCCCGCCGGAGGTTGCATAGAAAATCGTCTGATCCGTGAGAATGCCGCCGCGCTCATTGATGGCGAGGACAGTCGCCTCGATTTCCTTCAGATAGGAATCGTCGCGGAAGAGTATCGTCGTATCGTATGCCATCAGTGATTGCCTTCAAACGGAACAGAGATATTCGTCTTCGCTTCCATCCAGCGCGGTACCGGCAGATCTTTGGAACGCAGGAATTCAGGATTGAACATTTTTGACTGGTAGCGATTGCCGTAGTCGCAAAGGATCGTGACGATGGTGTGGCCCGGACCAAGATCGCGCGCCAGACGGATAGCACCGGCAATATTGATTCCGGACGAACCGCCCAGGCAAAGCCCCTCTTCCGTCACCAGATCAAACACCACGTCCAGCGCGTCCGCATCGGGTATCTGATAGGAAAAGTCGGGGGTAAAACCTTCCAGATTGGCGGTCACGCGGCCCTGCCCGATACCTTCCGTGATCGAACTGCCTTCGGCCTTGAACTCGCCCGATGTGTAGTAGGAATAAAGCGCTGCCCCCAGCGGATCGGCAAGACCGATCTTGATGTCCTTGTTGCGCGCCTTGAGCCCGGCTGCCGTTCCCGCGAGGGTTCCGCCGGAACCAACGGCGCAGATGAAGCCGTCGACCTTGCCATTGGTATCGCGCCAGATTTCCGGCGCAGTCGTTTCCACATGCGCCAAACGATTGGCAACATTGTCGAACTGGTTGGCCCAGACTGCACCATTCGGCTCGGTCTTTGCCATCTGTTCGGCAAGGCGGCCGGAGACTTTCACATAATTGTCGGGGTTCCTGTAAGGGACGGCGGGAACCTCGACCAGTTCAGCTCCGAGCAACCGCAGGGCGTCCTTCTTTTCCTGGCTTTGTGTCTCCGGGATAACGATGACCGTACGGTAGCCCAGGGTCTTGGCGACCATGGTCAGGCCGATGCCCGTATTGCCCGCCGTGCCCTCGACGATGACGCCGCCCGGACGCAGCAGGCCGCGATTTTCCGCATCGCGGATGATATAGAGCGCCGCCCTGTCCTTGACCGACTGTCCCGGGTTCAGAAATTCGGCCTTGCCGTAAATATCGCACTCGGTCAAAGCCGATGCCTTGCTCAGGCGGATAAGCGGCGTGTTGCCGATGGCGTCGATCACTGAATTCAACATGGGCCAAGTCCTCATTCTGCTTGGCCTGAACCTATTTGCCCGCAGCACACCATTCAAGCACCGAATGGCAGAAAGTCATGCAAATGCAGGTCTTTATTTCCCGGCATTGCCGCATCACGGCAAGCCGAAGCCAACAAAAAGGCCGCCGGTACATCGTACCGGCGGCCTGATTGATTCTTTGTCGCGAGGTTTAGGCTGCCTTGGCGCCGAAGCTCTTGCGCTTGTTGCGGCGCATCGGGCGTTTCTGCGCTGGAGCGCCGCCATCATTACTCCAGACCTTTTCGCCGCGCGGTTCGCGTGGCTTGCCGGGTGCCTGACCGCGATGCGGCTTCTTGGCCGGTGCGCCATTGCCGCCTTCGCGGCGTGCCGGACGCTGATCATTGCTGGCGACACGTGCCGGCAGGCTCGACAGATCAATCGGCGAATCGGCAAGCGGCAGACGCATGCGCGTGACGCGCTCGACGGCCTTGAACTTGGATGCTTCTTCAGCCGGATCATAAAGGGTGATCGCATTGCCCGATGCGCCGTTGCGGCCGGTGCGGCCGATACGGTGCACATAGCTTTCCGGCTCATCCGGCAGGTCGAAATTGATCACGTGGCTGATGCCGACGACATCGATGCCGCGCGCGGCAATGTCGGTGGCAACCAGAACGCGAACCGAACCGTCCTTGAAACCGTTGAGGGCGCGCTGGCGGGCATTCTGCGACTTGTTGCCGTGAATGGCAGCCACATCATAGCCGTCCTTCTCCAGAACACGGGTGACGGCATCGGCACCATGCTTGGTACGGGTGAAGACGATGACCGAAGACAGTGTTTCGTCCTTCAGCATGGCCGACAGGACCTGCTTCTTTTGCTTGGTCGGGATCATGTGCACGACCTGCTTGATCTCGGCAGCGGTGGTGCCCTGCGGCGCCACTTCCACGCGGATCGGGTTGCGCAGCAGGCTTTCAGCCAGCGTTGCCACTTCCTTCGGCATGGTTGCGGAGAACAGCGCGGTCTGACGGTCCTTGTGCGTGCCCTTGGCAATGCGCTTCACATCATTGATGAAACCCATGTCGAGCATGCGGTCGGCCTCATCAAGCACAAGCCAGCGTGTTTCCGACAGGTCAATGCGGTTGTCGCGCACCAGATCGGTCAGGCGGCCGGGTGTGGCGATGAGAACGTCAACGCCGCCCTGCATCTTGTTGATCTGCGCCACGCGCGACACGCCGCCGAGCACAAGCGCGGTCGAAATATGCGCGCCCTTGGAGAGCTTGCGGACCGTTTCTTCGATCTGCACGGCAAGTTCACGGGTGGGAGCGAGGATAAGCGCACGGGCGGTCTTGCCCTTGCGCTTGTCGCCGATGGTCAGGATCTTCTGCAGGATCGGCAGGCTGAACGCCGCCGTCTTGCCGGAGCCCGTCTGGGCGATGCCGAGAATGTCCTGACCGGCGAGCTGTGCCGGGATAGCCTGTTGCTGGATGGGCTTGGGAGTAGCCATTCCAGCTGCCTCGACTGCTTTCAGCAGGATGGCATTCAGACCCATGGCGGCAAAGCCGGTGTTTTCAATATTTTCCAATTCAATCTTCTTTCATTGGCCAGACGCGATGGGAATCACGGGCCATAAACACATCACAGGGCGCAACCTGCATGTAACATATTCGGGATGAACGACGAGACGCGGGGAACCCTTCGGTTCCATGCGACTTGCGCAGCCGTGCCTGTGACAGTGTGCCAGCAGGTCTTAGACGCCACGAAGTCCGCAATCGGAAGACCGGAGTGTCCGGTCCAAGCGCCTGACTGGCATATGGGCCCTCTCGGGCAAAAAAGCAAACGATTTTATTGTGCGCCGCAAAATAGCGCTTTCGGTGAAACGATTCATCCAGCCAAAGTCAGCGGCTCGTCCGGGCGCCCGGCAGTCAGGTTGCCGCTGTAGAGCGCGGCAATGAGATCGGACTGGGTGACCATGCCGACAAGTTTGTCATTGTCGTCGGCAACAGGCAAATGATGCAGCCCCCGGTCCGCCATGGCAGGCACGAGGTCCGTCACCAGTGTTTGCGGACGGACGAACTGCACCTCGCTCGTCATGATATCGGCAACCGTGCGGTGCGCCCGGCGATCCAGCTTGACGGCGCGGCGCAGGCGGCGTGCCAGACCGATATGCAGATCACCATCCCGATCCCAGTTGGCATTTGCCATGAAGTCGGTCTGGGTGACGATGCCGATGATGTTGCGGTGGGCATTCACGACAGGCAATGCCTTGATGCGATGCTTGACCAGCAGGGCCCAGGCGAGATGCAATGGTGTGTCGGCTTTCACCGTGGCAAGGTCGGTGGACATGATCTGCGCGCAATGTACCTCGCCGAAACGCCTGTGGTAGGCCTGCATCTCGGTCTTGTGCAGGATGGCATCGAGATCATCCGGGCTGATGTTGAGCACTTCGTCATACTGCCGCAGCACGGTATCGAGGTCTGCGGGGGTAAAACCGATGCGGCGGGTCGGCAGCGGATCGGCCGTCTTGTGCACATTGGCGGCCGGAACGGGCACGACGTGCGGATAGCGGCGGCCGGTCAGATTGTTATAGGCCAGGGCTGCAATCAGCAGAAGCAGCGAGTTGAGCCCGACCGGCCACAGCACAAAGCCATAACCGAGATTATGCACGACAGGACCGCCGAGGACGGCCGTCAGGGCGACAGCTCCGCTTGGCGGATGCAGCGAACGGGTGGCGATCATGGCGAGGATTGCCAGGGACACGCCAACCGCCGAGGCGATGACGAGATCAGGAATCCACATTGCGCAGGTCACGCCGATCAGCGCTGCGATGGTATTGCCAACGATGATTGACCAGGGTTGGGCCAGCGGGCTGGAGGGAACGGCAAACAGCAGAACCGCCGAAGCGCCCATCGGCGCGATCAGCAGCGGCACGGCCGTTGTCGCGCCCAGCGCCTGCTCGCTGACGACACCGGTGACAAAGACGCCCAGCAGAGCGCCGAAACAGGCGCGCAGGCGTTCCATGGTGCTGACCGGCGCCAGCGCGGGCAGGAATCGCTTCAGATTGGACAGGATTGCTTTCATCATGCGTTCTCGACGTTGCGCTTCAGCGCATACCGCCTGACACGCGCGCTGGCAAAGAATGATTTTCTTGAAAACGGCGGAAAAACAGAAAAAATGACCAGGGATGGCTGATGTGAGACCTTGGACAGGGCTTGAATTCCGTCAAGCGGCGTCCGGCACCTGAATGGCTTTGACGGGAGGCTGCTCGTGCTGCAGAGCCTTGGCGAGTTCGTAGCTGGTCTGCAGTGTCAGCCAAAAGCGCGCTGTACTGACACCTGCCCGCTCCAGCCGAACGGCAAGATCCGGGCTTATTCCAGCCTTTCCGTTCAGAATGCGCGAAAGCGTAACGCGCGAAATGGCAAGCCGGCTCGCCGCCTCGGTAACGTTCATGCCGAGCGGTGCCAAGACATCTTCGCGGAGCAATTCGCCGGGATGAGGTGGTGTCTTGATCATTTGCAGCATCCTCTCAGTGGTAGTCCAGATAATCCACGAGTTCCACGTCGTTTCCATCAAAACGGAATGTCACGCGCCAATTGCCATTGATCCAAATCGACCAGTGGCCTTTCAATGCGCCCTTTAGCGGGTGCAGCCGGTAAGCAGGCAAGTTCAATTCTTCCGGGCGAACAGCGTTCTCGAGAGCGTATAGAACGCGCAACAACTTTGGCGCATGGGCCGGTTGTATACCTCGCGTCGATCCTGTGCGGTAGAAAGTTTCCAGTCCCTTGTGTCGAAAGCGCAAGATCATAGGTTTTTGTAAACTGTAACGATACACTTTGCAAGAGGATCGGTTGAAATCCTGCGCTTCGCCCCAGCGTTTACCGGGCGAAATGCTTTGCGCCGGCGACACACAGGATAACGGCCATCGTCACCAGGATCATCGACCAGCCCACGGTCTCGTGCAGCAGCGTGGCTGCCAGAACCAGCCCGAAGAAGGGCTGCAGCAGCTGCAGCTGTCCCACCGCGGCGATGCCGCCCTGCGCCAGGCCGCGATACCAGAAGATGAAGCCGATCAGCATGGAAAACAGCGAGACATAGGCAAGGCCAAGCCAGGCACCCTGCCCGATCGCGTTCCAGTCATGCGGCATGATGTAGAGTGTCAGCGGCAGCATCAGGGGCAATGACACGACAAGGGCCCAGGAGATGACCTGCCAGCCGCCGAGCCTGCGCGACAGCCGCGCGCCTTCCGCATAGCCAAGGCCGCAGACAATGATGGCGGCGAACATCAGGAGATCACCGGTCAGCGAGGCAGAGCCACCCTGATAAACCGCAAAACCGACAACACACAGACTGCCGAGACAGGAAAAAACCCAGAAAACCGGGCGCGGACGTTCGCCGCCGCGCAGCACGCCGAAGATCGCCGTCGACAATGGCAGAAGACCGATGAACACGATGGAATGGGCTGACGTGACATGGCGCAGGGCCAATGCCGTCAACAGGGGAAAGCCGACGACGACACCGAGCGCCACCACCAGCAATGACATGAGATCCGCCTTGGCCGGCCGCTTCTCGCGAAATGCCAGCAGCATGGCCAGTCCGAGCAAAGCGGCAATCGTGGCACGGGCGACCGTCAGGAATACCGGATCGAAATCGGCGACAGCCACGCGCGTCGCGGGCAGCGAACCGCTGAAAATCACCATTCCGACGAATCCGTTGATCCAGCCGCTCGTCATCTTGTCCATCAGTACACCTCGTTTTGCCCGGAGCATCTTGTCCGGACAGCGCGATGCCGGTCCGACAAAATTGTTCTGGGGTATCGACTTACGGCCATGGATTTTCCAGAGACGGTACAGTACAATATGGAAAAACTGTCATGGCATATTGAGCGGTACAGATGGATGAAAAAGCCGAAATTGCCGGACGTGACGCGACGCTTGTCGAGCAAGTGATGCAGGCCATTCGTCAGCGGATTGCCGCGCGTACGCTTGGCCCCGGCGCGCGCCTGCCCTCGATCCGCAGCTTTGCCGCAACCATGCAGGTATCGAAATCCACCATTGTCGAAGCCTATGACCGGCTTGCGGCTGAGGGCACGATCCAGTCGCGCCGCGGCTCCGGCTTTTATGTTGCCGGGCATATGCCGCCGCTGTCGCTGGCGGAGATCGGCCCGCGGCTTGATCACGCCATCGACCCCCTTTGGGTTTCACGCCTGTCGCTGGATGCCGATGACGGCATGCCCAAACCCGGATGCGGCTGGCTGCCGGCGTCGTGGATGCCGGAGGCTGGCGTACGCCGCGCGCTGCGGACACTGGCGCGCGCCGATGACGCCCTGTTGACCGACTATGCGACACCCCTGGGATTGAAGCCGCTCCGCCAGCTTCTGTCGCGGCGCATGGCCGAACATGGGATCGAGGCGGCCCCGGACCAGATCATGATCACCGAATCCGGCACGCAGGCCATCGATCTCCTGTGCCGCTCCCTCGTCGGACCGGGTGACGCGGTCATTGTTGACGACCCCTGCTATTTCAATTTCCACGCCCTGTTGCGGGCACACCGGGTCAAGATCGTCAGCGTTCCCTATACGCCGCATGGACCTGACCTCGAGCGGTTTGCCGAAGCCCTGGCGGAACATCGCCCGCGCCTCTACATCACCAACTCGGCCCTGCACAATCCGACCGGCGCGGTGCTGTCACCCGTCATCGCCCACCGCCTGCTCAAGCTGGCGGAACAGCACGACCTCACCATCGTCGAGGACGATATTTTTGCCGATTTCGAACATGAACCAGCGCCGCGTCTTGCCGCCTTTGACGGGCTGGAGCGCGTTATTCACATGGGCAGTTTTTCCAAATCCCTGTCGGCCTCCGTGCGCTGCGGCTTCATTGCCGCCCGCCGCGACTGGATCGACGGCCTGGTCGACCTGCGCATTGCCACCTCCTTCGGCGGCGGACGGCTGTCGTCGGAACTCGTTCTGCTGATGCTGAAGGATGGCACCTACCGCAAGCATATGGACCATCTGCGGGCTCGCCTCGCCCACAGCATGGGTGAAACCAGCGTCAAACTCAAAGCGCTTGGCGTAGTGCCATGGATCGAACCGCGCGGCGGCATGTTTCTCTGGTGCAAACTGCCGGAAGGCATCGACGCCGGAAAAATTGCTCAGGCAGGTCTGAGGGAAAAGATCGTTTTTGCGCCCGGCAACGTGTTCAGCCAGACACAGTCGGCCAACAATTACATGCGCTTCAACGTCGCCCAATGCGCAGATCCGCGCATCCTGCGCGTGCTGGAAACAGCGCTAAATGGCCGCGAGCATGCTCTGCAGCGTTAGAACCGTCCGCCAGTTGCGCGCCGTGAGCGGTACTTTCAGTACCTTGTCGAGCGCCTCCGCCATTTTCGACCTGCCGAAGCCATCGGGCGTGTAGAGATAGAGGACCCTGTTGCGCACGGTGAATTCCTCGGTTGCAGCGGCCCGGCTGGCGAGCTCCACCAGCGCCGCATCGGTCGGATCATCGTCCATGATCACCGCATGCAGGTTCTTCGGGTTGTCGAGCGCTGCCGGATAGGCGTTCTTGCTCACCATGGCGTTCCACTCGTCCACAGTGCGGATCGTTGCCCGCGACGGAAAGCCAAAGGTGCGCGGAAAGATTTCCCCGATGATCTCGGCGACGCGACGCGCGGTCTGATCCGACGATAAAATCACGTTGCCGCTCTGCACGTAGGTTTTGACATCGCCAAATCCCGCCACGGCCAGGACGGTCCGCAAGGTCTCCATTTTGACGATCTTGTTGCCACCGACATTGATCCCCCTGAACAGCACCACATATTTCGTCATTCTGCCCCCCTGTCGATTTGTTCCGCCAGTTGCCCGAGTTTCAGCACCGTGTTCCAGTTGCGTGCTGTCGCGGCGACTTTGAGCGTCGTCTCGATCTTGCTGAAAAGTTTCGATTCCGGGGCACCCTGCGGCGGGTAATAATAAAGCACAATGCCATCGATGGCGAACTGCTCCGGCCCGGTGTTTTTCCGCTCCAGGGCTTCCACGGCCTCTCGGTCGGGATGCTTCTCCAGAACATAGGCGTGCAGTTTGTTGCCTTCGTCGTCAGGAAACGGATTGCCCGCAATCAGCTTCTTCCATGCAGTCTTGCTGACGATCATGATGGATTTGGAAAAAGCAAATTTTTCCAAAGCGATAGCCGCGACTCTTGCAATAATCTGCTTCGGCGTCCGATCTGAAACCAGAACGACGTTACCGGTATTGATGTAGGTGGCCACCTTCTCGAAACCGTCGGCGAGAAGTGCGGCCTTCAACGGCTGCACCGGCAGCGATGTTGCACCGCCAACGCCGCGAAACAGAATGATGTAGGTCGTTCTGCGCCCCATACAGCCTCATTATCTGACGCCGAGAATGCGCTTCCACAGCGTCCCGCCAACCCGTTTTCCCACAACGAAATAGGCAATCATCAATGCGAAAAAGACCAGCGCCGGCCATCCATTGAGAGAAAAGCCGTTTTCGGTCTTTCCACCCAGAAAACTCGCCACGACATAGCCGAGGACGGCAAAGGCGGTGATGAAATCAAGAACAAAAGCAAGAATGATGCGCCAATGCGATGTTGGCTTCTGTTGAATATCAGTCATTTGAAAACATACCCCGTTGGATTATCGCCCCAGTGAATAGTCTGACATTCGATAAAACGAACTGCAACTATAAGTAGCTTAAATAATCAAACCGGCGATCGTTTCGTTCTCGGTGATGTCCTGATAGGCCCAGCCCGCTTCGTCAAAGCGCTTGAACAAGGCGTCGAAGTTCGCCTTGTTCTTGGTTTCGATACCGATCAGCACCGAACCGAAATTGCGGGCCGATTTCTTGAGATATTCAAAGCGCGCCACATCATCCTCCGGACCGAGCAGATCGAGGAATGACCGCAGCGCACCCGGACGCTGCGGGAAACGGAAGATGAAATACTTCTTCAATCCCTCATAGCGCAGCGAACGTTCCTTCAGTTCCGGCAGGCGTTCGAAATCGAAATTGCTGCCTGAGATCACCAGGATGATGCGCTTGCCCTTCAGGTCGCTCTTCCTGAAATCCTTGAGGGCATCGATGGCGAGCGCCCCGGCGGGCTCGACAACGATGCCTTCGATGTTCAGCATTTCGATAATGGTCGAACTCAATCGGTTTTCCGGAATCAACATCACAGAATCCGCGGTGAACTCCTTGAGAAGCTTGAAGTTTTCCCGGCCGATCTCCGCAACGGCAGCGCCGTCGACAAAGTTGTCAACCGTATCGAGCTTGACGCGTTTTCCCGCTTCCAGACTGCGCTTGAGACTGGGCGCACCGGCAGGCTCGACAAAACGGAACCGGGTTTCCCAGCCAAGGTCGGTGAGATAGCGCGTCACACCGGCAGAAAGTCCGCCGCCACCCACCGGCAGGATGATCAGGTCCGGCTTGCGCTTGTCGGGAAGCTGCGCTGCGATCTCATGCGCGACGGTCGCCTGCCCGGTGATGATATCCGTATGGTCGAAAGGCGGCACCATGACCGCACTGTTGTCGGCGGCAAAATCCTGCGCCGCCGCGTAGCACTGGTCGAAAATGTCGCCGACGAGGCGGATTTCGATGAACTCGCCGCCGAACGTCCGGGTCTTGTCGATCTTTTGCTGCGGGGTGGTCACCGGCATGAAGACCACGCCATGCTTGCCGAAATGGCGGCAGATGAAGGCAAAACCCTGCGCGTGGTTGCCGGCCGATGCGCACACAAAGGTCGCATCTTCCGTTTTATGCTCGTTCAAGTAGTGCGCAATGAAATTGAAGGCACCGCGAATCTTGTAGGAGCGCACCGGCGACAGATCCTCGCGTTTCAGCCAGATCTGCGCGCCGTATTTTTGCGAAAGATAATGATTGAGTTGCAGCGGTGTTTCCGGGAACAGCGCGCGCATTTTTTCCGTCGCGCGGTCCACAGCCTTGATGAATGCAGTCATAGGAACAGGTCAACCTTCTCGAATGTTCTGACATCGATAATGCCGACATCGGAAATACGCAATTCGGGAATGACCACCAGCGCCAGCAGCGAATGCTGCATATAGGCGTTGTTCAGGCTGCATCCCATGGCGCGCATGGCATTCACCAGCTTGTCCGCCTTGGCTGCAACGACTTCCGCCCGCTGGTCCGACATCAGTCCGGCAATCGGCATTTCGACCAGCGCCAGCTCGCGTCCCTTGGAGAACAGCACCACGCCACCGCCGACTTCGCCGAGGCGGTTGGCGGCTTTCGCCATGTCATCCTTGTTGGTGCCGACAACGATCATGTGGTGGCTGTCATGCGCAACTGTCGACGCCATGGCGCAATCCAGCGTATAACCGAAGCCGGAGACAAAGCCGTTGACCACGGCTCCGGTGCCGCGATGCCGCTCCACCAGAGCGATCTGGCACACATCATTGCGCCGATCCATCTGCACGATGCCGTCGGATACCGGCAGTTCCGCCTCCAGCGCCTTTGTCGGCGCCTGGTTTTCGATGACGCCGATCACCCGCGCCGTCACCTGCTTGCCGGGTTTCGGTGCCTTGATGTCGAAATCCCTGGCATTGAGTTTCTTGCCAAGCTTGATCGTATTCTTGGCAAAGGCCGGATAGTCATAGGCCGGAATGTCGGCGGCAAGCTTGCCCTTTTCCGCCAGGAGCACGCCGCGGCCATAGACCCGGTCGATGGTCAGATTGGCGAGATCCGAAACAATGAGGAAATCGGCAAGGCGGCCGGGGGTAATGGACCCGATCTCGCGCTCCATCCGGAAATGCTGGGCGGTGTTGAGCGTTGCCATCTGGATTGCCGTCACCGGCTTCAGCCCCTGCGCAATCGCGTGGCGAACCACCCGGTCCATGTGACCGTCATTGACCAGCGTGCCGGAATGGCTGTCGTCGGTGCACAGGATGAAATTGCGCGGGTCGATCCCCTGCTCCGTCACCGCCTTGATCTGGCTGGCGACATCGTACCAGGCCGAGCCGAGGCGCAGCATGGCGCGCATGCCCTGGCGCACGCGGGCAATCGCATCTTCCATGCGCGTGCCTTCGTGATCGTCCTCCGGCCCGCCTGCCACATAGCCATGGAAGGCACGGCCAAGTTCAGGCGAGGCAAAATGCCCGCCCACGGTCTTGCCCGCCTTGACCGTCGCATCGATACCGCCGCGCATCGTCGCATCATTGTTGGCGACACCGGGGAAATTCATCACCTCGCCGAGCCCGACAATGTTCGGCCATGTCATGGCTTCCGCCACATCGGCCGGGCTGATGGCGGCACCGGCATTTTCCAACCCCGGCGCCGACGGGACACAGCTCGGCATCTGCACATGCACGTTGATCGGCATGGCCAGCGCCTCGTCATGCATGAGCCGGACGCCCTCCAGACCAAGCACATTGGCGATTTCATGCGGATCGATGAACATGGAGGTCGTGCCATGCGGGATGACGGCACGTGTGAATTCGGTGACGGTGACCATCCCGCTTTCCACATGCATATGCGCATCGCACAGGCCCGGCACGAGGTAGCGGCCGCCCGCATCGATCACCTTGGTTTTGGGCCCGATGCAGTGTTCGGCACCATGACCGACAAAGGCAAACCGTCCGGCAGCAACGGCGATATCGATGCCCGCAATAATCTCGCCGGAATACACGCTGACAAGGCGGCCGTTGCGCACGACAAGATCGGCATGACTGCGGCCCATGGCGACATCCACCAGCAAGGGCGCTGCTTCTGTCCATGCCTGCGGCTTGTTGCTGGTTCTCGCCTGTCTGCTCATCTCATCACCTCACTCATTACGAATATAATCCATATACGAAAAAGACGCCTGCAACCGTGATTCCAGCGCAATCGTTGAAAAAAACCTGAAATCTTGGGGCAATCGCCGCACGGCGTCAGACGATAAGGGCGGCATGCCTATCCGTCTGCTTGTCAAGGCGCCGGAACAACCACGTAGCTCACAACCTTGGTCTGATCGGGATAGTATTTGTAACCGAGCGTTATGTGCTTGATGTCCGTGGGCGGGTTGGTCATGCCGGCGCCTTGCATCAGCCCCTGCACCACCGGGTTCGGAGCTTCGCCAAACCAGACAAACAGCGCGGGAAAACGGATACGGGCCGCCGCATTGGGCATTTCCCAGTGGATCGGGCTCAAGGACTGATCGTAAAGACGCAGATTCCCCGGCAATTGCGGACCGTCCGAAACCACAGTCACATAATGTCCGTCGGCCCGTGTCGCCGCGTAGAGCTTGCCATAGTCCAGCTGGCCGATGGACGGAGCGCCGCCCTCATAGGCATAGAGGATATTGACGGCCAGTATCGGAATGACCGCAAGTCCGCACAGCGCACCGACTATGGCAAAACGTTTCAGCGGCAGATCCGACGCGATGTAACGGCCAAGCAGCATTGCCAGATAAAGCGGCGACAGAAAAAGCACCGGTTGCAGCCAGCGATCCTTCACCTCGGCGGCACCGCTCACGAGCACGCCGACAAAGACGGCGGCCAGGGCGAAAAACAGAACACGGCCGAGAAAGGTTTCGCCGTCGCTCAAACCTGCCTTCGGCGTGACCTGCTGCGCCCGGCTCCGCCACCAGGCGACGGCAAAGAATACCAGCGCGACACCCGAGAAGAGGATGCCATTGAGGAACAGTTTCCATTCGCCGTGCAACCGGCTGGCGATGAACTGCCCGCCCTCGTTGATCTGGAACTTGTGCGAGCGCGCCAGAAGGTTGTCCATGTGGGAGAGCGCCCAAAGGGCAGTCGGTGTCACGGCGGCAAAAAAGGCAACGAGTGTCAGAATGGATTTGGACGACAGAAGAACGGCCCGGTAGGCCGGAACAGAAAGGCCGGCCAGGATCAAGCCGACGAGAAAAAAGCCCGCATTGAATTTTCCGAGAAGACCGGCCGCGATGCCCAGCCCCAGCAAGGCGGCAGACAGCCAGGAGCGCGATTTCATGTGCCAGGCGAAGGCAAGGAATGCCCAGGCGCAACCGGTGGTCGCGCCGACGGAGTGCGTCAGGGTTCGCTGCGATTCCCACGCGATCTGCGGCAGGAGAAACACGCCGACCATGCCGGCCGCCGCAACGGCTTTGCGCATTCCCAGCAGCCGGGCGCCGGCATAAACGCTGACAAAAAGGCTCGCCAGCATGCCGAACTTCACTAGGAAGACGGTCGACATGCGGATGCCGAGGATATCCCCCGCCACACTGTTTATCCAGGTATAAAGCGGCGGCTGCGAACCGCCATAGCCCCATTGCAGCGCGCCGACATAGGCCAGCTGCTCGGCATCGTCGACACCGGCGCCGTTGGAAATAATCGTCAGGAACACCACCTGAAAGGCGAAATACAGCAGAACAAACAGCAGCCCCGGATTCTCCGACGCCAGCTGTCTGACACTGCGCAATGGAGATTGAAGCGGAATAGCGGACATTGTTCTCTCATACTTTTGGATAAGCCGCTTCTAGTCCAACTGGATGTGGAAATCCACCAGTACGTGCAGTCGATGATGGGGCCGCACATCCCGTCGCATGAAATGCTTTGCGCACATTTGGGTCGGCGCAATGGGCATAATGCAAAAAGGGACAGCAGCGTCCCTTTTCAAGTCAATGCAAGTGGCTAATGTCGCTAACTGTAGTTGCAATGTTCAGGGAGAGATCGAGCATAACGTCTACGATTAATGCGGTCGGCAGCCTGTGAGTGGTGAAACGACAGAGCGCTGAGTACTTGGTGCGCTTGGAATGCAAGATTGACGGCGGCATCTGAACAGCAAATCTCACACGAATATTCAAGCCTCACCAAAACAAGAACAATTCCTGGGGTGGGGTGAAGGGGCGGGATCGGTCAGTATCCCGCCCTTTCCTTTTGCGCTTTCTTGTGAAGACAATAGCGCCAAAAATTAATCTGAACTTTCAACTAAATTTCCGTGCCCTTCGTCCGTCTCTGTCATGCCGGTTGCTTCCGGCTTCGGGGCCCGGTCATTGGACCATGGGCGTGGGAACGTGATCGAGCCCCGATTTTCCGGCAAACGGCTGTTGACGGAATCGTCCGAACCGTTGAAAAGCATAGGCGCGCGGACGTGGCGAAACTGGTAGACGCAAGGGACTTAAAATCCCTCGGCCATAGGTCATGCGGGTTCGACCCCCGCCGTCCGCACCATTTCCCGTCCCCGCACGTTTCATCATGCTGCTGTGCAACGTTACCCTTGGCCTTTTCATATCCGTATTATATACGATTCATATACGAACCATATATGGAGATACCCATGGGTATTGTGAGCATAGATGACGATCTGCACGATCAACTGCGCAGGGCGAGCAAAGTATCGTGCCGCTCAATCAATGCGCAGGCCGCCTATTGGATCAAAATCGGCATGCTCTGCGAGACCAATCCGACGCTCAGTTTCACCGCGATCATCGAGCGCGAGCTCAGTTCCGCCGGCGTATCGGCGCAACCGCTGGCTGCGAGTGAAGCATGACGAAGCAGCCCCAGGAACTGGCATTGCTGGCCGAATCCGGCCGGCTGCTGGCGTCCGTGTTCGGGCTGCTGGATCGAACCTCGCTGATCGGCATGTCGACACTTCAGATCAATGAAATGGCCGAGCGTTTCATCGTCCATGATCTTCAGGCCCGCCCTGCGAGCAAAGGCCAGTACGGCTATGGTTTTGTGCTGAATTCTTCGGTGAACGATGTGGTCTGCCATGGCGTCCCGTCCCAATCGGATGTGCTTCGGGACGGCGACATCGTCAATTTCGACATCACGCTGGAGAAGAACGGCTATATCGCAGATTCCAGCAAGACCTATCTCGTTGGCAACGTCAATCCGGCCGCCAGGCGGCTGGTCCACACCGCTTACGAAGCCATGTGGATGGGCATCCGCGCCGTTCGACCGGGTGCGCGGCTTGGTGACATCGGCTGGGCAATCGAACGCCATGCCAAGCGCCATGGCTATTCCGTGGTGCATGAATATTGCGGTCACGGCATCGGCCGGGAAATGCATGAGGAACCGCAGATCCTGCACTTCGGAAAGCCGGGAACCGGCCTCACCCTGCGTGAGGGCATGGTTTTCACCATCGAGCCGATGCTCAATCAGGGCCGCCGGACCGTAAAAACGCAAGCCGACGGCTGGACTGTCGTGACGAGAGACGGGGCGCTTTCCGCACAGTTTGAACACACCGTCGCCGTTACAGCCTCCGGTGTGTCCGTGTTGACGCTGCGTCCTGACGAATTGGCGGCAGGACCGCTCAGGCGGCTTGCGCCGGCTGGCTGATTCAATCAGCCGTGCAGCTTGATGGTGATCTCGGTAACGCGCTTGCCCTGGAATTTTGCGCCTTCCAGTTCCTGCGCCGAAGGCTGCCGCGAGCCGTCGCCATCGGCCGTCGTGGTCATGCCATAGGGCGCACCGCCGCGCACGACGTCATTGCCCATCTGCGCCTGATAGGCATAGGAGAGCGGTACGATGATCATGCCATGGTGCTGCATCTGCCACTGGGTGGAAACAAGCGCCAGTTCCTGGCCGCCATGCTGGGTGGCTGAAGACGCCATGACCGAGCCGACCTTGTTGATCAGCGCGCCCTTGACCCAGAGACCGCCGGTCTGGTCGAAAAAATTCTTCATCTGCGCCGACATCGAGCCAAAGCGCGAGGATACGCCGACAATGATCGCGTCATAGGTTTCGAGCTCGTCCACCGTGGCAATCTCTGCCTTCTGGTCGAGCTTGTAGTGATAGGCCTTCGCCACATCGAGCGGAACCAGTTCCGGCACGCGCCGGACAGTGACCTCGGCGCCGGCTTCCCGTGCGCCGTCCGCAGCGGCATAGGCCATCTGCTCCATATGTCCCCAGCTTGAATAATAAAGCACCAACACCTTGGCCATGATCGTCTCCATCGTTGACATCGGTTGGACGGGAAAATGCCGCCATGCCCATAGGTTAAGCTTTTCGCTGTTCATTAAAACAGACATTGTCGCGACAAACTGTTCACCATTTGAAATGGCTTGCGGCGGCTGTTTGCGCCCATTACGGTCGCCTCCGCGATAGGAGAATCCAGATGACGAATGAAGTCGTGAGCGCTGCCATGCTTGCCATTGGCGACGAGTTGCTGTCCGGCCGGACCAAGGACAAGAACATTGGCCATCTCGCCGATATTCTGACGGCGGTCGGCATCGATCTGAAGGAAGTGCGGATTGTTCCGGATGAGGAAGACCGCATCGTTGACGCGTTGAATGCCCTGCGCGGCGCCTATGATTATGTCTTCACCTCAGGCGGCATCGGCCCGACCCACGACGACATTACGGCGGACGCCGTTTCAAAGGCATTTGGCGTGCCTTGCGAGCATGACGCCAAGGCCATGCAGCTGATGGGCGACAATTACGCGGCGCGCGGCATGGAGTTCACCGAAAGCCGCCAGCGCATGGCGCGCATGCCGCGCGGTTCCGTGCATATCGACAATCCCGTCTCGACCGCGCCCGGGTTCAACATCGGCAATGTCTACGTGATGGCGGGTGTTCCCTCGATTTTTCAGGCGATGCTCGACAATGTGATTCCCACGCTGAGGGTCGGCAAGCAGCTGCTTTCCCGTTCGGTCAATTGCCCCTTCGGCGAAGGCACGATTGCCATACCGCTGCGCGATATCCAGGCAGCGCATCCCGATACGATCATCGGCTCCTATCCGAAGTACGAAAACAACAGGTTTTCAACGGAATTGGTTGTCCGCGCCCGTGACGAGGACAAGCTCGCCGCCGCAGAACAGGCCGTACGGGCCATGGTGGAACACCTCGCATCGGCCAAGCAAATCTGAGGAACCATAGGCCTGCGGCCAACGTTCCGTTCGCACCTGCGATAAAATCACACGCGCCGGTCTTGCGTTCGGAGCGTATAATGCTCTGAATAGCAAGATCGACCTGTCAACCGATGGAGGCCCGCATGGCATTTCGCACGATCATCGCTTTTATCCGCAGCGAGCGCGAGGCGCCAAGGGTTATGGGCGCGGCAAAGCTGATCGCCTCTTCAAGCGAACGAACCCACATCATCGGCCTTTACACGATCCCCTCTCCCATCGTTTACGCAGATCCCACCGGTTTTGCCGATACGACCCTGTTCGAGGCGCATGAACAGCGCCACAAGGAGAATTCGGAGGCGATCTCTGCGCTGTTCAACAAGGAAATGGGCAAGGGCAGGATTTCCCACGAGTTCCGCATCGTCCGCTCGGAGAGCAGCAGCCCGTCGGCCGGCGTCACCCAAAGCGCCCTGCGTGCGGATATCATCGTGGCCGGGCAACCGGACCCGGATGATCCGGACAGCGTCAACGATGTCACCGACCCGCTTGTCATGGAAAGCGGGCGTCCCGTGCTGTTTGTCCCCTACAAGATCGAACTCCCCACGAAAATCAACCGCGTGCTCGTTGCCTTCAATGGCAAGCGCGAGGCTTCGCGGGCGGCGTTCGATTCCCTGCCCTTCCTGATCAAGGCCGAACGCACGGATGTCGTCTGGATCGATCCAAAGAAAACCACCGACCCGAATATGGATATTCCGGGCACCCCGCTCTCGGACGCCCTGCGCCGCCACGGCGTCAACGTCAATCCTTTCACGATTGAATCCAATGGCGAGGCCGCCGACAAGATCCTGCGCCGCAAGATTGCCGACGACAAGGTGGATCTGATCGTCATGGGTGCCTATAGCCAGTCGCGCCTCAAGGAATGGGTTTTTGGCGGGGTGACAAGTTCATTCATATCCGACATGCCATGCCTGACGCTGATGTCACGCTGACGAACTCCGCGCAAGACAGCCGCAAATCACATCTTTCTGCACCCTCGGGAACAGCGGGCCGCGCAAGCGGCTTGCCACGGACAGGCTTTTCCAGCTATTGCGAGACGCATTCCCTAGCGGATTAACCTCCGCCTGTTTCGTGTTTACCTGATGGAGTGCACCATGTCTCTTCCCGATAAAGCTTTTCCGGTGTCCTGGGACCAGTTCCATCGGGACGCCCGTGCCCTTGCCTGGCGTGTCGCGGGCATGCAGCGCGAATGGCGCGCCATGGTTGCCATCACCCGCGGCGGCCTCGTACCGGCGGCAATCATCTGCCGCGAGCTCGGCATCCGCATGATCGAAACCGTCTGCATTGCCTCCTACCACGACTATGAGGAACAGGGCGAACTCAAGGTGCTGAAGGACGTCGATCCGCGCCTTCTGCAAGATGGTGGTGAGGGCATTCTCGTCATCGACGACCTGACCGATACCGGCAAAACCGCTGCGGTCGTGCGCGCCATGATGCCCAAGGCGCATTTTGCCACGGTCTACGCCAAGCCGAAGGGCCGCCCGCTGATCGATACGTTCGTCACGGAAGTCTCGCAGGACACCTGGATCTATTTCCCCTGGGATATGGGCCTGACCTATCAGGAACCGATCACCAAGGGACACCGGGGCTAACCAGCCATTTCCTGCGGGGTAGCCCGAACCGCCTCCGCCCAAACACGAATGGAACCATGACCTCGCTGGAGGTCATGGCATATCGTGATCAGCGCCGTTCATTCCGGCTGCCTCTCATTCTTCCGTAGAATGGATTCCCTGCCTTCGAAGTGATATTGCCTCTGCGGGATCCGCTGTGGTTTTTTTGCACTGCTGTTCAAAAAATCGACACAAGTCGCATATAAGCTAGGAACAGTAGCCTGAGAGTGATTGCGATTTGCAAGAATCGGTTCACAATCATTGAAACAAATCGCAAAAAAAGAGCGGAGCATTGAACTTAAATTACGCCAACGAGATCGTGACGGAAAAGCGGATTGAAATGCCGGACGGCAGAATCCGCCAGGTTGCCGCGCTCGTTTACCGGGTCAAAAAACAGCAAACAGAGATTCTTCTGATCACCAGTCGCGGCACGGGGCGATGGGTGCTGCCCAAGGGCTGGCCGCAGGTTGGCAAGACCTTCGCCCATTCGGCCAAGACCGAGGCCTATGAGGAAGCCGGTGCGCGCGGTGATATAGCCCCCTTCTCCATCGGCGTTTACCGCTATGAAAAGCACGATATGTCGGAAGGCGAATGCGGCGATTTCGTCGTCGATGTCTTTCCCATGCATTTTTCCCATCAGGAAAAGAACTGGCCCGAACGCGGCGAACGCCGCCTCGAATGGGTCAGCGTCGAAGAATGCGCCCGCCGGGTCGAAGAGCCGGAACTGAAGGCCCTCATTGCGAGTTTTGATCCGGCGCTCGTCACCCCTCGCTGATGTTCGGGACGAGCGATATGATCCGCTTCAATCTTTCGCTCGCCATTATCGCCATCCTTTCCAGCCCCGCCCTCGCTCTCGACAATACGCAATTGCAGAAGATCGAGCACGGCTGCATCGACGAGACCGCATCGTCATCACCGGAAGAGCGAATCAGCAACTGCGACAACTGGATTGACAGCGCGCCGGATAAGCTGCGCGCCAAGGCCTATTATGACAGGGGCAACGCCTATCTGGATGTGCAGAAGCTTGATCTTGCGGTTGCCGATTATTCCCAAGCCATCACCCTGAAGCCGGACTTCAAGGATGCCTGGTACAGCCGGGGTTATGCCAGGCACGACCTGGGCAATTACGATCAGGCGATCGAGGACTACGACACGGCGCTCAAACTGGCACCCGAAGACATCGACAGCCTGTATGGCAAAGCCTATGCCTCTCAAAAGAAAGGCGATCTCGACGCGGCGATTGCCGGTTACACCGCCGTTATCCGCCTCAAGCCGGACTATCCCACCGCCTTTTACAACCGTGCCATCGCCTATAACGCCAAGGGCGATACGGAAAATGCCACGCGCGACGCCCTCGAATATGAGCGCCTGAAGGACAAGAACCCACAATAGGTGATGTTGAGCGCCATTGGCGCCACCTTTCCATCCGTAGCCAGCTACCGGAAAAACAAGCGAAAGTTCTCCCCGTTATCCACATATGTGACACACAAGATGTTGCGGTCACAAATATGTAAAAAACTAATTCTTGACGCTCGACCCCGAGTCACTTTTTATAGGGCAGTCGTTGCGTTTGTGGCGTGACCGGGGAGTAATGTGACCGGTCTTTTTCCCAGTTTATGCAGTGTTTTTCACAGTTTGCACCCTATGGTGCACGCCGGTGATGACCTGTGTCTGCAGCCGGAAGAATACCATTGTGCACAGGGAAACATTTGTTGGGTAAATGGTGTCTTAACACAATATTTAGTGTTTACAGGTACGTTCGACACCAGATAATGTGACATTCTCATTTGGGGCGAGTCACAAAACAGGCGTCAAAAAAGGGCCGCCGGGCCCAGGACTGAAGCGGTGAAAACCGCATCGAGGACAGGTCGCGGCGACAGCACCGGATTCAGGGACTGAATCCGGATAGGGCGGGTTTGTGTTCTTGATGCGCGCAGCTCTTCACATGGCGCCCAACGAACACTATATATAGAGACAAGGACGAAGCAGATGCGGATCGAACGGCGTTTTACCAAAGAGAATCAATCAGCCTATGCGGACATCGAATTCCGCGTAGCGACGAGCGAGATCAAGAATCCCGACGGCTCTGTTGTATTCCGTCTGGAGAATATCGATGTGCCGGCCCAGTTCAGTCAGGTCGCGGCCGACATTCTCGCGCAGAAATATTTCCGTAAGGCAGGCGTACCGGCCAAGCTGAAGAAGGTTGAGGAAAATTCCGTCCCTTCATGGCTGTGGCGTTCGGTTGCCGATGAGGAAGCTTTGGCAGCGCTGCCGGCCGACGCACGCTATGGCTCGGAAATGGATGCGCGTCAGGTTTTCGATCGCCTTGCCGGCACCTGGACCTACTGGGGCTGGAAGGGCAAATATTTCGATTCGGAGAAAGACGCCCTCGCGTTCCGCGATGAGCTCGCCTACATGCTCGCCACCCAGCGCGTCGCCCCCAATTCCCCGCAATGGTTCAACACAGGCCTGCATTGGGCCTATGGCATCGATGGCCCCGGCCAGGGTCACTATTACGTCGACCCGGACACCGGCAAGCTGACGAAGTCAAAATCGTCCTATGAACATCCGCAGCCGCATGCCTGCTTCATCCAGTCCGTCGCCGACGATCTGGTCAATGAAGGCGGCATCATGGACCTGTGGGTTCGCGAAGCCCGCCTGTTCAAGTACGGCTCCGGCACCGGCTCCAATTTCTCGTTCCTGCGCGGCGAAGGCGAAAAGCTTTCCGGCGGCGGACGCTCCTCCGGCCTGATGTCCTTCCTCAAGATCGGTGACCGCGCTGCCGGCGCCATCAAGTCGGGCGGCACGACCCGCCGCGCCGCCAAGATGGTGGTGGTTGATGTCGATCATCCCGATATCGAGGAATATATCGACTGGAAGGTGAAGGAAGAGCAGAAGGTTGCCGCTCTTGTCACCGGTTCCAAGATCGTCAAGCAGCATCTGGCTGCCATCATGAAGGCCTGCGTGAATTGCGAGGCCGACAATGGCGATTGCTACGAACCCGCCAAGAACCCGGCGCTGAAGCGCGAGATCAAGGCGGCCAAGAAGAACCAGGTTCCGGAAAACTACATTTACCGGGTTATCCAGTTCGCCAAGCAGGGCTACACGGATATCGATTTCAAGACCTACGACACCGACTGGGATTCCGAAGCCTATCTCACCGTTGCCGGCCAGAATTCCAACAATTCCGTGTCGCTCAAGGACGAATTCCTGCGCGCCGTCGAGAATGATGGCGACTGGAGCCTGACCGCCCGCAAGGACGGCAAGGTCATGAAGACCCTGAAAGCCCGCGACCTCTGGGAAAAGATCGGTTACGCCGCCTGGGCGTCCGCTGATCCGGGCCTGCATTTCAACACCACGATGAACGACTGGCACACCTGCCCGGCGGCCGGCCCGATCCGCGCCTCCAACCCGTGCTCGGAATACATGTTCCTCGATGACACGGCCTGCAACCTCGCATCGATCAACCTCCTCACCTATCGCGGCAAGGACGGCAAGTTCGACGTGACGGGTTATGAGCACACGGCCCGCCTGTGGACGATCGTCCTCGAAATCTCCGTGATGATGGCGCAGTTCCCGTCCAAGGAAATCGCCCGCCTCTCCTATGAATACCGCACGCTCGGTCTCGGCTACGCCAATATCGGCGGCCTGCTGATGACCTCGGGCATTCCCTATGACAGCGCTGAAGGCCGCGCCATCGGCGGCGCCCTCACCGCCATCATGACCGGCATTTCCTATGCAACCTCGGCTGAAATGGCCAAGGAGCTGGGTGCTTTCAACGGCTATGCACCAAATGCCGCCAACATGCTGCGCGTCATCCGCAACCATCGCCGCGCTGCCCATGGCGAAACCCAGGGTTATGAAGGCCTCGCCGTCAACCCGGTTGCGCTGATTGCTTCCGACTGCCCGGACCAGGACCTGATCGCCCATGCCCGTTCGGCCTGGGACAAGGCGCTGGAACTCGGCGAAAAGCATGGCTACCGTAATGCGCAGGCCACCGTCATCGCGCCGACCGGCACGATCGGCCTCGTCATGGACTGCGATACCACGGGCATCGAGCCGGATTTCGCTCTGGTCAAGTTCAAGAAGCTCGCCGGTGGCGGTTACTTCAAGATCATCAACCGCGCCGTACCGGAAGCCCTGCGCACGCTCGGTTATTCCGAAAGCCAGATTGCTGAAATCGAAGCCTATGCCGTCGGTCACGGCAATCTCAACCAGGCACCCGCCATCAACCCGGGCTCGCTGAAGGCCAAGGGCTTTACCGACGAGATCATCGCCACGCTGAACACGGCGTTGAAGTCGGCCTTCGACATCAAGTTCGCGGTCAACAAATGGACGGTCGGCGAAGACTTCGCCAAGAATGTTCTCGGCTTCACCGATGAACAGCTCAACGACTTCTCCTTCGAAATGCTGCCGGCACTCGGCTTCTCCAAGAAGGAAATCGAAGCCGCCAACATCCACATCTGCGGCGCGATGACACTGGAAGGCGCGCCCTTCCTGAAGGAAGAGCATTATCCGGTTTTCGATTGCGCCAATCCGTGCGGCAAGATCGGCAAGCGCTATCTCTCGGTCGACAGCCACATCCGCATGATGGCCGCCGCCCAGCCCTTCATCTCCGGCGCGATCTCCAAGACGATCAACATGGCCAATGAAGCAACCGTCGACGACTGCAAGTCGGCCTACATGCTGTCATGGAAACTGGCGCTGAAGGCCAATGCGCTTTACCGCGATGGCTCGAAACTGTCGCAGCCGCTGAACTCCTCGCTGCTCGCCGACGTGGATGACGACGAGGACGATGCCATCGAGGCGCTGATCGAGGCGCCTGCCGCCGCCCGCGCGGTGCAGGTCACCGAGAAGATCGTCGAGCGCATCGTCGAGAAATATATCCACGACCGCGAGAAACTGCCGAACCGCCGCAAGGGTTACACCCAGAAAGCCGTCGTCGGCGGCCACAAGGTCTACCTGCGCACCGGTGAGTTCGACGATGGCCGTCTCGGCGAGATCTTCATCGACATGCACAAGGAAGGCGCTGCCTTCCGGGCGATGATGAACAACTTTGCCATCGCCATCTCGCTCGGCCTGCAATATGGCGTGCCGCTGGAAGAATATGTGGAGGCATTCACCTTCACCAAGTTCGAACCGGCCGGCATGGTTCAGGGCAATGACGCGATCAAGAACGCCACGTCGATCCTCGACTATGTGTTCCGTGAGCTGGCTGTCTCCTATCTCGACCGCCATGATCTTGCCCATGTGGATCAGTCCGACTTCTCCAACACATCGCTGGGCCGCGGCATTTCCGAGGGCAAGACCGAGCCGGTATCCAAGGGTCTGACCCGCGGCGCCGTCCTGAAGATGGTCAGCCCCGGCGCTCCCGATCCCAAGGGTTTCGGCTCGGGTGCACCGAAGGCCGTCATGGCGTCGAACGTCACGGCCCTTGCGACCCGCTCCGCGGTTGCCATCGCGACCAAGCCGGTTATTGCCCAGGCGCAGGACGAGGCCACGGGCTTCAAGCGTGACTATGAGGAACGCGCCAAGGACCAGCTGGAAGAAGACACATCCGCTGCCTCCGCCCTGTTTGGGGATGCCAGCGCCGAAGCCGCGGCGGAAGAAGCCAAGGCCGAAGCAAAGAAGGTGATGTCCGACCGCCGCATCAAGTCGATGATGCAGGGCTATACCGGCGACAGCTGCTCGGAATGCTCGAACTTCACCATGGTGCGCAACGGCACCTGCCTGAAGTGCGATACATGCGGAAGCACGTCCGGCTGCAGCTAAACCAGCTAAGTGGTGGTGGGAGACCCAAAGTTCTGTATTTAGGACCCGATGTCCCGTTCTCCTACCAACGAAGTCAAAGGCTTAGCTGAAAAACTATTTCCTGAGAAAACGGGTTTCCCAAGGGTTGGGGAACCCAAAAACCAAGTTCAGACCAATGAATCGGACAACCGGAGACCTTCTCCAAGGTCGCTAGAAGCCCAGTCAACCCGCCACTATACACCAGGAAGATTCAGGCAGGGCGAGCGACTAGCTATTTCCCCGGTGTGCATTGTTACGATTGAGGCCCCGAGTTGGGCTTGTTCTCATCCTGCGCGGCAAACACCGGTTGGGCGAAGGATTCGAGCCGAGCTTCGCGCTCATTGCGCTTATTCATCGCTTCCGCCCCTTTTGGGGATTGGTAGACGTCGAGCGCCTTTATCTTTCCAAGCCATGTGCGAAGCTTCTTAAGGTCATCGTCGTTTTCTTCAGGTTCGACATAGGTGAACTTGTCAAATGCAGCGTAAGGCAGAGCAGATTGGGAGCGATTGTATTAACCGCGCTCTTATTGCTTGCCGAACTTGTCCTGATGATACGCGCACATAATCGGCGTCTAGTTTATGTGATTAAGCATATCCAAAACGGGGCAAGTCGGAGACACGCTGCCCGAACATTGATCGACCGTTTGGGCGAGGATGCTTTCCAGTCTGCGGAGATCGGAAATCTTGGCTCGCACATCATCAAGATGGGCCGAGGTCAGTGTTTTGACTGTGGCGCAGGACGCCTCGCTCGGCTGCACCAGGGCAAGAAGTGCCTTGATATCTTTGATCCCAAAGCCGAGCTCACGTGCTCGTCGGATGAATGACAGCCGCCGCACATGCTCGGAACCATAGCTGCGATAGCCACCGGCCGTCCGTACAGGCTCAGGCATCAGGCCGATACGCTCGTAATAACGGACCGTTTCCAGATGGACGCCTGTTGCTCGTGCGATTTTGCCGATCGTCAGATCACGCATGGCCTCCGTTTCCTCTTGAGCCTGTAGTGGCTACAGGGTTCAGGATACACCTATCTTGCGAGGAAAGCAGCCGTGACTGACGCTCACCTGCCTCAGGGAGGGAGTGGGAAGCGCGGTATGATCCAAGACTGGCGCATCCGATTACTCAAGCTGGGACAATCACCATGACACAGGTCATCTCGACCCTTACCTGCCCGCTTTGTGGACATCGAGCCTCCGAGACAATGCCCACCGATGCTTGCCGATACTTCTACGAATGCACGGGCTGCGGAACGCTGCTCAAACCTAACGAGGGCGATTGCTGCGTCTTCTGCTCCTACGGTGATGTGCCCTGCCCGCCGATTCAAGAGACATGCAGGGCACAAAACACGCCACTTCGCCTATGAGGAATGCTGTTGATCGTGTTGGCACCGGCTGAGAGCGCCCGATATCGAACATGGATAAAAAGACTGTTTGTTTGATTTGGCAGTAACCTTTTAGCGTGCCGCGCGAACTTCCTATCAGACGAGCCGCGATGGCCCCGCTGGGCAAAAGCACATCGTCCACCGCCAACCCATAATCGGAGGAACAGAAATGTCCAATCGCATGCTATCCGCTCTGGTCGCCGGCGCGTTCGCTACGGCCCTCGGTTCGTTTGCCGTCACATCTGCAAGCGCGGAGGAGATGAGGCCAATGAGCAAGGCTGACATGATGAAGATGCGTAACATGACCGCAAAAGAAGTCAAATCCGGCAAGATGGAAAAATGTTTTGGTGTGGCCCTCAAGGGTCATAATGACTGCTACGCCGGTGCTGGCACCACCTGCGCTGGAACGAGCACGACCGACTATCAAGGAAATGCTTTCAAGCTTGAGCCCAAGGGTACGTGCACAACCATGCATACACCGAAGGGCACGGGAAGTCTCACGCCGAAAGTTTGAAAAAGACTGAACCGGACGGGCATTTGCACCGCTCGTCCGGGCAATCGGTTTCGACGAGGTCACAATGTACAATCAGTTGCCGTCCGCCACTCAAGCTTTGATTCCGCCGCGTGCCGGCGTCGGGCTCAAACCCGGGCATTACCGCTTAATCGTCGAGACCGCTCCAGATATTGGCTTTTTCGAAGTCCATGCGGAAAACTATATGGGCGCAGGCGGTCCGCCGCACCGCTATCTCTCGGCCATCCGCGAACACTATCCACTGTCCCTCCACGGCGTCGGTTTGTCGATCGGTGCAGACCGGCCACTTGATCAAGATCACCTCAAACGCGTTAGGGAGCTGGTTCAACGTTACCAACCCGGGCTGTTCTCTGAACATCTGGCATGGTCATCGCACGATGCAGGTTTTCTGAGCGATCTGCTGCCGGTGCCTTACACGGTCGAGGCACTCACCCGCGTTTGCGAACACATTGATGACGTTCAAGAGAACCTTCAGCAACAGATGTTGCTGGAGAACCCGTCAACCTATCTCGCCTTCGCCGAAAGCACCTATTCGGAGATCGACTTCATTGCCGAGATTGTCCGGCGAACAGGCTGCGGTCTCCTCCTTGATGTCAACAACGTGCACGTCGCGTCGACCAATCAGGAATGGGACCCCATCGCCTATATCAATGCTTATCCCCTCGCCCATGTGCGGGAAATCCATCTGGCAGGCTATGCGAAGGAGGCTGACGACAAGGGGCGGCCGCTTCTTATCGATACCCATGATCGTCCCGTCGACGAGATCGTCTGGGGTCTTTTCGAACACACGGTGAAACGTGTCGGTCCTTTACCCACGCTGATCGAATGGGACGCGGATATTCCTGCATGGACCATGCTCAAGGCAGAAGCTGAGCGCGCCGAGGCAATCATGTTTGCCGGGCTGCCCACGGGATTTTACCATGCTGCGGCTGGCTGAACGGCAACAGGAATTCGCCGCCGCGCTGCTCGATCCCGAGCGGCCAGCCCCGTTTGGCCTTGTCGGGCCAGACGGAGAGCCCAGTGCGCGGCGGTTTGCGGTCTATCGCAACAATGTGGTGGCTGGTCTGGTCGAGACGTTACAGGCGACATTCCCAGCCATTTGCCGCATCGTTGGTCAGGCATTCTTTCAGGCGATGGCGCGCACCTACGTGATTGCCGAGCCGCCAGGCTCGCCAATCCTTCTCGACTATGGTGCCAGTTTCCCGGATTTTATAGGTGATTTCGCCCCGGCAGCAACGCTTCCCTACCTAAGCGACGTCGCCCGCATCGAGTATTTCTGGACGCAGGCATATCACGCAGCCGAAGCTTCGCCTCTCGATCCTTTGGTTCTCGCCGCAATAGCACCTGAGGCTCTTCCAGAAATCTGTCTCCTTCCCCATCCTTCGGTGCATTTGGTCCGCTCGCAATTCCCAGCCTTTACGATCTGGCGGATGAACATTGCCGGCGGGGTTCCAGCGCCTGTCGACCTTGCGCTTGGTGAGGATGTGCTTATCGTTCGACCGGCGGCCGAGGTCGAAGTCCGGTTGCTGGCAAGGGGCGGCTTGGACTTCCTGCAAGCACTTGCTGACGGGATGTCGGTGCTGGCTGCGCTGAAGATCGCTATGGCTGCCGACCACGGTTTTGATCTGACGGTCAACCTGGAAGAACTTATGAGGACCGGCGTCTTTATCGGCTACAGCCCCTCGACCAATACGACATTGCAAAAATTGGCAGGACGACCATGACCGGGGTCAGCACGTCCTTCCACGATTTCGATATCGGGCGGACCATCCGAAATATCACCAGGCGGCTCGTCCAAGTGGCATTGATGACAGCACCGCCTATGCTTCGCATCGCGCTCGCCGTGCCCTTCTTTCGGTCCGGCCTTACCCGATGGGACGGCTCTCTTTCGCTTTCACCAAGTACGCTCTATCTCTTCGAGGAAGAGTTCCAACTTCATATTTTCGGCGGTCTCTATGGTTTTCCAGCGCCGGTCTTGATCGCACATCTGGTCGGGATCGCCGAGATCACATTCCCGATCCTGCTTGTGCTTGGCCTGGCAACGCGATTCAGCGCCCTCTGCCTCCTGATGATGACAGCCGTGATCCAACTCGTTGTACCGGATGGCTGGGCAACCTTCCATCTCCCTTGGGCAGCCCTGGCGATCGCCCTCATTGCTCTTGGACCGGGCAAGATTTCGCTCGATCATCTGCTTGACCGGTTCAATCACGCGGGGAAAGCGCGAGGTGCCGGTTAATGTCTCCTCGCCGCCTCCGAAGCCCCGACAACCACATTGGTTCCACTCCAATAGTCGCGTCTTCATGTGGAGCGCAGCGATGACCGAGGAACCACGCAGCCACTTTCAGCCGTTGAAAATCGTCGCCGGACGACAGCACGATGTGGGAAACAGCGATAACGGAATGCATGATTTCAGCCACGCTGAGCCGAGTATCCCTGACCTCGATTGGACCATCCTCATGGCGCGCGCCCAGGATGGTGACGCATCTGCCTATCTTCGGCTGTTGGAGGCGATAACACCGTATCTTCGCTCACTTGCAGCCCGGCGACATCGCGATCAAAGCGACATTGAAGACGCCGTTCAGGATGTTTTGCTCACGGTGCATTCGATTCGCCACACTTATGATCCCGCACGGCCATTTGGACCGTGGCTGGTCGCGATCGCCAATCGCCGCTTTATCGATCGGCTAAGGCGTCAGGGCCGCGTAAAGGCCAACGAGGTATCTCTTACTGCAGCGCACCAAGCCTTGGCCGAGCCCCGAGCAAACATGGACGTAAGGCCGGATCGACATAAATTGGAAAGTGCAATCGGCACTCTCGCCCCAACGCAACAGCAGGCCATCCGGCTGCTCAAGCTCAAGGAAATGTCGCTGAAAGAGGCCGCGATGGTAACGGGCATGTCCATCGCTTCGTTGAAGGTCGCCACGCATCGCGCTCTGAAGAACCTGCGCAAGAAGCTGGCCGATTGGAAGAACATATGATCAAGACTCCGGATCTCATCGCGACACTTGCATCAAACATGGCGCCGGTCCGGCGACTGCGGCCGCCGGCGATCCGTGCGGTCTGCTGGCTTTTGCTCGCCGCTGTGTTGCTTGCGTTGATTGCTGTCAGTCAAGGGATTCGGCCCGATCTCGTTCAACGTCTTCGGGACCCTATCTTTGCCATCAGTATGACAGCGTCCCTTTTGACCGGCATATCGGCCGCCATTGCTGCCTTTGAACTGAGCCTGCCGGACCGCTCCCGGCTCTGGCTGCTCCTTCCTTTGCCGGCCGTGGTGTTGTGGCTGTCGAATATTGGATACCAGTGTCTCGTCCAGTGGATCAGCGTCAGTCCCGATGGCATCAGCCTTGGGGAAGCGGCCGATTGCTTCGCGACCCTGGTCCTGACCAGTTTGCCTTTGTCGCTGACAATGCTCGTGATGCTCCGCTACGCGGCTCCGCTCCGGCCAACAGTCACGACCTTGATGGGCAGTCTTGCCGTGGCTGCGATCACTGCGACAGCTTTGTCGCTGTTTCACGTCATCGATGCCACCATGATGATCCTGATGTGGAACCTGGGCACCGCGGTCCTGCTGATAGGGCTCGGCGGCCTGTTCGGTCGAAGAATGTTCCGATGGGTGGCTCCGCGCACCTTGTCACCACAGGATTGAACCCCGGAAGATGATGGAGATAATCATGAAAAGACGACTGTTTCTTATTTCCCTGCTCACGGCGTTATCGGCGACATGGGCCGCTGGATCCGTGGCGGGCGCAGTTGATCGAAAGTCCTACGATACGGCAAGCTTCAAAGCGGCGCAGCAAAGCGGTGCACGCATTCTCGTGGATATTTCGGCCACATGGTGCCCTACCTGCAAGGCCCAGAAGCCGATCATCGACAGGCTTGCAGAGCAGCCGGTGAACACGGACCTCGTGATTTTCGAGGTCGATTTCGACAGCCAGAAATCGATCGTCCGCCAATTTCATGCGCAGAGCCAAAGCACCTTGATCGCGTTCCGAGGAACGGTGGAGACCGCTCGGTCGGTCGGCGATACGAATCCGGGCTCAATAGAAGCTCTCATTCAGTCAACGGCAATGAAGTGAGGATAGTGCAATGGGAATTGGCAGCTCCTTGTTTGCGTTCCTGGCTGGTATCCTCTCAACATTGTCGCCTTGCGTTCTGCCACTCTTGCCGCTTGTCATTGGCGTAGCTGTCTTCCAGCACAAGTTGGGTCCGGTCGCGCTTGCTGCGGGCCTAGCCATCTCATTCGTTGGCATTGGGCTGTTTGTCGCAACGATCGGTTTCGCAATCGGGTTGGACACCGGAGCCTTTCAGGACTTTGCCGCCCTGCTCTTGTTGGCAGTCGGGTTGGTCCTCATGGTTCCCAAATTCCAGACTCAACTCGCCGTGTCAGGGGGCCCAATTGGCGGCTGGGCCGATCGCCGCTTTGGTGGATTTTCCGCAACCGGGTTAAAGGGGCAGTTCGCCCTTGGTCTGCTGCTCGGTGCGGTATGGACACCCTGCGTCGGTCCGACGCTTGGTGCTGCATCCGTGCTGGCGGCACAGGGTAAGGATCTCGGACAGGTGGCAAGCGTCATGACAGCCTTTGGTATCGGTGCGGCCCTGCCTTTGCTTCTTCTCGGAGTTGTTTCCCGGGAGCGCATGCTCCGGTGGCGCAACCAGCTGCTGCACGCCGGTCAACGAGGGAAAGCCATATTGGGCGCTCTGCTCTTCGCCATCGGATTTCTTATCGTGAGTGGCTTGGACAAGAGGATGGAGACCTTGCTGGTCGAGGTATCACCTGTTTGGCTTACCCAACTTACAACCCATTTCTGACTGGCGGACATTCCACTCTGTATCTTGGCCGAAGCTGAGGTGATATCGGTGGAACGCACTCACAGCGCCCCTCAGCGCGTACAGTGGATTGAATCCGGGCGTCCTCCGGGTAAAAAACACATATGAAAACGCGTATCGGGATGTTTCGCCTGAGCGGCAATGCCGCCGCCAAGAGCCGACATTTTGTGCAAAAGGACCAATGTTTCGGTGATGGCCTGGTTGGCGTGCACAATTGCAACGTGCCCGCTCAGCTGAGTTCTTGGGCAAGTCCGATGAGAAGTCCTTCAGGCCCACGGATGTAGCAGAGCCGATACGCGTCTTTGTACTGGACGACTTCGCCTACAAGCTGCGCGCCGCGCTTGCGGAGCCGTTCAAGCGTGTCGTCGATATCGTCCACGGTGAACATGACGCGGAGGTAGCCTAGAGCGTTGACCGGAGCATTGCGGTGATCCGCGACGACGGGCGGCGTGAGGAAGCGGGAAAGTTCAAGCCGGCTGTGGCCGTCCGGTGTGCGCATCATGGCAATCTCGACACGCTGATCGCCCAGTCCAGTGACACGTCCGGCCCATTCTCCTTCAATTGTGGCCTGACCTTCGAGTTCGAGGCCGAGCTCGCGAAAGAAATCAATCGCCTCTTCGAGGTCTTCGACGACGATTCCTAAGTTGTCCATTCGTTTGAGTGCCATGCACCCAGTCTACTGATAACTGCCCCCCTTATGCAAGCGCACACCGGGTTGTGCTGGCTTAATGGCTCACGTGGAAACGTACCTGGTTCATCCTGACGGAAGCCCGGCTGAACCTCATTCATCTGCCATCGCGCATGTCGACGTTGGCAATCGGCATCTACGACAAGACTTCTCTTGGCCATGGATTGGGCAGTTGCGCTATAAAGCTGGTACTGGGTATGCGTTCTTGACCATGCGCTTGCGTCGGATAGGAATTCGGGTCCTCGCCTATAATAAGCGTGCGATCCGGGCACATGAAAAGTGCGGGTTTATCGTCGAGGGGTGTGAACGAGAAGCTGCTCTCTTCAACGGAACGTGGCATGAGACATAATTTGGCAAAGCCGCATGAGATTTCAGCATTTCTGAGGGAGCAGAACATGGGAGTTGGAATGCAAGAGCAGATCAACCGAGCACTGGTCATTGCCAATCATGTTTTCGCCGCCCGTTTTCAAGGTGCATCCTGTGCGTTTGTAGCAGGCTCCATCATGCGCGGCGAAGGCACCCCCTCTTCGGATATCGACCTCGTTGTTGTCTTTGACCATCTCGATGCGGCATGGCGCGAGTCATTCATCGAATCTGGCCTTCCGGTCGAAGCCTTTGTGCATGACCCTCAAACCTTGGCCTGGTTCATAGAGAATGATGCCAAGAACGGTTATCCCATAATGGTGGACATGATCGCTTCGGGTGTCGCGATTGGGCCTGACATCGATCGTGCGGAAGCCCTCAAGACGTTTGCTGCAAATCTCCTCGCCAAAGGCCCTCCACCATTCGAGGGTGAGAAACGGGACGGTATTCGTTATCTGATTACAAGCCTTCTTGAAGATTTGCGCGACGCGCACGCGCCTGCGGAGCGACGTGCCATAGCGGCCGAGCTCTATCAACCCTTGGCCGATTTTGCACTGCTTGGCCGTTGCGCGTGGTCAGGCAAGGGCAAATGGATACCGCGCCTGCTCAATAAATTGGACAGCGAACTTGCGCAGCGCTTTGACCACGCCTTCGAGCATGCAGCCCAAGGCGACACCGTTCCACTTCAATTGCTTGCGGAAAATGAACTGGCACGACACGGCGGACTATATTTTGCGGGCGACAAACGCATGGCTCCCGCTGATGCGCGTTCTTCCACATTTCGGATTGAGACCTTTGGAGATGCAATCTTGCCCGGATGAATTAATTCCCAAAGACTCCCCGTAAGAAGGCATGGACGTCGCTTACGGATTGATCGGCGGCAATCCCATTGTATTCGATCCAGTGACCGTAGGCTTCAAAGCCAGTCTTGAATTCCGGAGCGTCAAACGCGTGATGCGCACCCTTATAGACGTTGAGTTGTACGGGGCTTCCCGCGCCGCTGCGTTGTTTCATCATCGTTCGGCATTGCTCCGCGGGACTCCAGTCATCGAGGTCGCCGACCAGAACCAGAGTCGGGACCGCCATGTCGCCATTGGCTGCCTTGCATATCGGATAATAGGCTACCGCCGCCTTGAACTTGTGCTCCATCAGCCGCTCGGCCCCGCCAAATTGCACCGCTTCCAGTGTTGCAATCCCGCCAGCCGAGAAACCCATCACAGCAATGCGTTTGGGATCAACGAAACTGTAGTTTGATAGGAACTCCAGAGCCCCATAGGCATCATATACACGGTCGACAAGGAGGTTATTACAGGTGTTCTGAATGCCACGCGTGCTGAAGCTGTCGACAACAAGTACAACGTAGCCCCACGATGCCAGCCGCTCGGGCCAGGTTTCCTTCACACTCGGGTGTATACCCGCACATCCGTGCAGAATGACGATGGCGGGAAACGGCCCTTCCCCCTGTGGTCGTGTCAGATACCCCTGCAGCGGCGTGCCGGGAACGGCATTCACTGCCTCGCCTCTTGCCCGGGCGTTGCGTTCCTGAAACTGAGTAGGCTTCACAGCCGCACTTTCAAACTGTACGAACTGGTCAGCATTTGCATGGGCGGTAAAAAGATGCCCGGCGAGACAAAGGCAAGCCGGACAGACAATCTTTTTGAGCAGCCTCAACGGGTCTCTCCGCCATTGTTGGGGTCCTTCACCGAAGTGGAACATAACATGGAAACGATCGAAATAACCACGCGAAGCGATTTTGCCCTTTGGGCCATCGAGCGTGCCCAGGAGATTGTCAGGGCCGAGGGATCCGCGCTGGCATTGGCCGCACGTGATATGGATGAAGCTGGAATTAAAGAATGCGGGACCGCATTGGGCAAGGCGATTGCCGATGCGATGCTCGAAGTGTTCGACGGCCTGGTGCCCGGGTAGGCTGGCGCGGACCGCTTTGCCAATGAAACCCTCAGGTCACTCAGTTCAACTTGAACTCACCATCGACATGACGCCACTCACTGGGGCCAATAAGGCGTTGATGGCAGTAGCGAACGGAATGCAGCGGGCCATCCAGTTTTCTTTGCCAGAAGTCCAGGAATTTCCTCATCTCGGGAAATTCCGGAGCAAGATCGTAGTCCTGCCAGATATAGGTCTGCAGAACGGATTGAAAATGGGGAATGCGGTATAGAATATGAGCAGTTGTGATACCGTAGCCCTTCAGCTGGCGTTCCATCTCTGACGAAAAGTGCATCGCAATCTCCGTTGTTCTCACATTGGAAATATGGTGCCGCACTTGTTTGCCGACTTCAATGGCAAATCAATGGAATTCACATAATAATCATTAGAATACAATATATTAGCAGCGATCGCCGGTGATTGCTAATTTCCGGAGAATGCCACCTGTTGTGCCTATCCGGTTGAATGGCAATTCACTTGTCAAATCTCCATGCCAGGGCCAAGTCTTCACCCTGCCGGGTATCCGGGAGATTGTTGCTATCCACGGCTTACCTGAAAGGCAAAGCTCTCTCGGTGGCGGCTATATCGAGGCTCAGGTCTGTGATGCCCACCCAATCCGGTCATTCCTTGGCAGCCCATAACAGATCGCGCTCCCACCTGTCTCTATCGTGAGCTGACGCATGCGATTGGGCACCAAGCGGCTGACTTTCAGGACTTGCTGTGATCGAAAAAGTCTGGCTGCAATTTCCCAGATTTCAATAAATATTGGAGCGTGTATGCCACGGAAAGGGCATCATCGAGTGCATCGTGTCCCTGCAACGGGGGATGTTTCACACGATAGTAATCAGCGAGCCTGTTGCTGGGCGTCTTGGCCAAATCCTCAATTGGCATCCCAGCCGCAATCAGCAGCTTTACCGCATTATCGAACCGGCCAGCCGGAATGGATGGCTGAATGCCGGCGACATAGCAACTGACGGCAACCATGTTCAGCTCATCCTTCCCCCACGACCAGAATTGCGCACCATTTGAGAAGTGATCGACGCCTGCCAGTGCGTCCTGCAGCGATACGCCCTCCGCTTCCATGGTTTCATCGGTGATCCCCGTCAGCTTGGTGAAAAACGGATCGAGCGCATACCTGTTGCCAAATCGGTCGACTGGCAGAACGTGAGATCGGTACGTATCCAAAAGAGGGAAATCTCCCTCCAGCCCGAGTTTCACCGCCCCGATTTGTGCAATAACCGGATCAGGATCATCAGCCGCACACCAGAATCGACGCTGGGACCCTTCGCGGCAAAGAAATTCGCAATCGAAAATGATGGCAGTCTGCATGGTTAGCGCTTCCCGGTTAAAGCGGGTGATTGACTATGATTGTCACGGCGGCTGACAACATCCCATTCATCTCCTTGCAGCCGTCGTGGGCATTGGCCCTGTCTCAAAACCGGTACGTCAAGCCCCGAACTGGCCCGGACAACCGCGTATCATGGACATGGCCGCCACGCTCGTAATCGATATCAAGCACTTTGTAGCCTGCCAAGGCCTATGGTGAGTGTCACATTGTTGGAGATGTGCCAGAAACGCCCCCACACATTGATAAAACGGCAACGGCAAATCTATTCAAGGCCCCCTTCACGCTTACAGTGTATTCTTGTGGATGCGCCCCTCCTTCATGATGAGCTGCATCGTCCGCTCAGGATCGGCGATCAAGGAGATGTCTTTGAGCGGATCGCCGTTGACCACCAGAATATCGGCATAGGCACCAGGCTCGATCCGGCCGAGCTTTCCCGGATAGGGATTGCGCGGTCCGGAAAGACCTGCGAGCTCGGCGTTGCCGCTGGTCAGAAGCCGCAACACCTCGGCGTTATCATACCACCGGGCGAACTTGGCGAGCTGCTTGCCCTGCGTGGCGGTGCCCTTCGGGTTGAACAATATGTCGGTGCCAAGCGCCATCCGTACGTCGTGCTTGCGTCCCAGTTCGACCGCCCGGGCCGTTCCGTCTGCGATCTTTTGCTGCTGCGCGCGCTGTTCGGGCGACGCGTAGGTGTTGGCATCCTCATCGGCAAGAAAGGGCTGGATGCTCCACCATGCGCCCGCATCCGCAATGCGCCTGACGGTGTCCTCGTCGGCAAGTTGGCCATGCTCGATGGATTTGACGCCGCATGCGAGGGCGCGCTGAACGGCGGCGGACGTGTAAGCGTGGATGCACACATAGGTGCCCCAGTCCGTCGCCGCAGACACTGCCGCCTTCATCTCGGCTTCGGTATATTGGAGCGCATCAATCGGGTCGTAGGCAGACGCGACGCCGCCGCCGCCCATGATCTTGATCTGGCTGGCGCCCAGCATGAGTTGCTCGCGTACCCGGCGCAGCACTTCCGCTTCTCCGTCGGCGATAGCCGAAATGCCCGCCTGCTCGGCCACGCTGAGATCGCTTTGCGCCGTTCGCGGCAGATCCGTGCGCATGCGAAAGTCGCCGTGTCCGGACGTCTGCGAGATCATGGCGCCGGAAGGATAGATACGCGGTCCCGCAATGCGTCCCTCGTCGATGGCGCGTTTCAGGGCGAATGAAGGACCGCCCACGTCGCGGACCGTGGTGAAGCCACGCAGCACCGTGCGCTCTGCCTCTTGTGCGGCGACAAGGTGGACGTAGGGGATATCGGCGGTCATTGCCGCAATCTGTGAAATGCCCGCCAGGATGGAATGCCAGTGCGCGTCGATCATGCCTGGCATCAGCGTCCGTCCGCCGCAGTCAACGACGTCGGCATCGGCAACCGTGTCTGCGGACGTGACCAGAGCCTTGATGAATTTACCTTCGACCAGAACGCTTTGACCTTGGGCAAGCTTGCCGCTTGTCCCGTCGAAAATATTCACATTGCTGAGCAGGATCGGTTTGGCCGGACTCTGCGCGAAGCCAGGGCTGGCCATTCCAAGCACAGGAGCGGCAAGGCTCGCTGCGACACCTTTCAGAATGGAGCGGCGCGACAGTCCCTTGTCGACGCGTGCAAATAGCTGCTGAGCTCGCAGGCTGTGGCAGGCGCAGCCGCCTTCATGGCTCAAGTGCTGGTATTTCTGGCCCAGCCAAAACAGCAAGCGATACACTCCCGCCAGTTCCCTGGCTCAAGCCGGTCGATGATCGATAAAGCAGTTAAGCCGATTTGACTTCCTCTAACAAGGAGACCTTTCAGTATTTGGTGGCAAAATACCACCCAATCCCCGCCGCTGACGAAATCAAAAGCGTCGGGATCATTCCAAGCTTGAGGCGGAAGATGGCAACGACGGAAGCAAGCGTTAGCAGCAACGATGGCACATTGATTGAATGCGCCACCGGAACATCCAGATTGATGCCATATGCCTGCCAGTGGATGATTTCGCTGAACAGAAGGTGAAGCGCAAACCAGATTGCCAGGTTCATGATCACACCAACAACTGCCGCCGTGATTGCTGACATGGCTCCCGTCAGCGCTTTGTTGTTGCGCAAGCCTTCGATGAAGGGGGCTCCAAGAAATATCCAGAGAAAGCACGGAACAAAGGTCACCCAGGTCGTCAGGATCGACGCCAGTGTGGCAGCGGTCAGCGGAGACAGCACGCCCGGATCACGAAATGCGCCGATGAAACCGACAAATTGCACAACCTGTATTAAAGGCCCCGGCGTGGTTTCAGCCATACCAAGGCCGTCGAGCATTTCGCCCGGCTTGAGCCAGCCGTAATTCTGAACAGCTTCCTGCGCCACATAGGACAGCACCGCATAAGCGCCGCCGAAGGTCACCATCGCCATCTTGCTGAAAAAGATACCGATCTGGCTGAACACATTGTCCGGCCCGAGGATCAGTAGAAGGGCTGCAACAGGGATGAGCCACAGGAGCAGGAAGGCGGCCGATATCTTCAACGACCAGAGAAGGTTTGGACGCGCGTGGGCCGGCGTCTCCTCGCCAAGGGCAGAATCCCGATCCGCAAGTCCGGGCCCCGAACGTCCATGTCCGCCCCCCACCTGAAACAACGGCGATCCTGCACGACCGCCGAAATATCCAATGATTGCAGCGGTCAGAATGATGAGCGGGAACGGCACACGGAATGCAAATATTGCCAAGAACGCCGCGACGGCAATAAGCACCATCACCCTATTCTTGAGCGCTCGCGTGCCGATCCTTGCGACCGCCTGCAACACGACGGCCAGGACAGCTGCCTTCAGGCCGAAGAACAATCCCTCGATGACACCGACATTGCCAAAGATGACATAGATGTAGCTCAGGGCAAGTATCGACAGGAAACCCGGCAGCACAAATAGAATGCCTGCGACAAGGCCGCCCCTGGTCTTGTGCAGAAGCCATCCGATGTAGATGGCAAGCTGATGGGCTTCAGGCCCGGGCAACAGCATGCAATAATTGAGCGCATGCAGAAACCGGCCCTCGCCGATCCATCGTTTCTCATCGACAAGGATGCGGTGCATCACCGCTATCTGCCCGGCTGGCCCGCCAAAGCTCAATGCGGCAATACGCACCCAGACACGGACAGCTTCAGCAAAGGAAATATCGTGGTTCCCGGAGGTTGCCGAAGCAACCTCCCTTTCAGCGCCGACAAACTGCACCATCTCACGCTCCCGGCCTTCTGTTGGGCCAGTTATGTGTTTCGTCGGTGGCATCCCGGCACCATCGGTAAAACGCGTCGTAGAGTATCATGCCGGCTTCAAGCTGCTCCAGATCGTCGGAGTACATGCGCGACAGACCAAGTGATGCTGCCAGCAGCCCCGGTGCTTCCGGTGCAAGATCGGGACGGGCCGTATCGGCACCCCGCACAATGGCCGCCAGCCGCGACAGCGGCTCGGCGTTCAATCCGAATTCTTCGAGCATGACATCGAAGGTGCACAGCGCGCCACGATGGCTCCAGAAGACATTCTCGATGTCGAAGGGTGCCGCGTTGAATCGGTCGGCAACCGCTTCCACTTCCGCGGGCGTGACAAACAGGAAGACTGCATCCGGATCAACGAAACGCCGGATCAGCCAAGGACAGGCAATCCTGTCCACCTTCGGCCGTGCCCGTGTCACCCATGCCGTCCGTCCCTTCGGGTCGAGAGCAGGCAATTTTGCCACGGGAACGAGAGGAAGCCCGGCATTGCTCCAGGCTTCATGGCCGCCGACCAGATTTTCCGCGGCGACACCATGATACCGCAACAGGGCGGCGGTGCCCTCGCTCAGTTTCTTGCCCTGCTGGCAGATGATGATTGACCGTTTGCCCTCAAGCTCATTTGCCCAGGTGCCGACGTTCCCATGGGATCGCCGGCGCGCGCCGGGGATCAATCGCGGGTCAAGGTCAAAGTCCTCATCGATCCGCACGTCAATGAGAACCGGGCTGCCGGGTGTTCCGATCAGCCGTGCCAATTTATCGTGTGTAATAGTTGTGGTCGAAGACATGTCGCGTCCTTCCGTCAAATCGGGTTTATTGGACGCGATACTTGGGCTGACGCCTCGTGGGGAGATCGCAATCCCCATGCACATTAAATTGGCACGAACCGGAATTATGTCAAGCATAACCGAGCGGACATATGTTTCGGGGATATGTACTCCGTGGCAAGTTCAGAAATCACGCGGCCACACGTCATGATAGCGGTCAATAACAAAGGCATGTGCATGTTTGGAACCCCTTCTGCCGGTTCCCTCCTCCCAGTGCGGATGATCATGCGCAAGACCAGCATGACTGTGCTCAACGACATCGGGATCGCCCGCAGGCCAAACCAGGGCGGCTAACAGGAGAGAGAAGCCAGCGACGCCTGCCAGTACGACGAACGTGAACGAAAGCCCGAATTCCGCTCCAAGCCATCCTGCCAGGGGATAAGTGATCAACCAGCACGCGTGGGAAAGGGCAAACTGCGCTGCAAACAGTGCCGGCCTGTCTTCGGCGTGTGCGGAGCGCCTGAGCAGGCGGCCCGATGGTGTCTGCGCAACCGAATAGCCAAGACCGAGCAAAAACCACAACACCAATAGTGGCACAAATGATGGCGTCACCACACCGGCAAGCAGGCCGGCGAACAAGAAGACAACACCTGCCAGCATCGCCCTGCGATCCGCAACTGTCTCAAGCAGACGAGGCAGAAGAAGCGCGGCAAGCATGGAACCACCGCCAAAGGCTGCAAGCGCCAGTGCAGTCGACCGCTGTGTCAGACCAAACTCGGATTGGATGATGACGACTGTGTTGACAGTGACCATCGCCCCGGCAGCAGCAACACCCAGATTAATGGCGAGCAGTCCACGCAAGCGTGGTGTTGCCAGGTAAATGCGCATCCCGCGTGTTGTACGGTCATAGATGCCACGCCGTTCGGATGGTTTCGGGCTGGGCAGCGTGACGGAGACAACAAGTGCAGCCGAAAACAGAAACCCGATAACCGTGCCGGCAAACAGGCTATGGAAACTGATGACCGTCAGAAGCGCCGCCGCCAGCATCGGACTGACAAGACTTTCCATGTCATAGGCGAGCCGCGACAGCGAGAGTGCCCGTGTGTAGTCCTTCTCTTCGGGCAGAACATCGGGGATCGTTGCCTGAAATGTCGGCGTGAAGGCGGCCGATGCCGACTGAAGCACGAAAATCAGCACATAGACCTGCCAAATCTCGCTGACAAACGGCAAGGCTATCGCAACGGCGGCGCGGACCAGGTCAAGACTGACAAGCATGGCACGTCTTGGCAACCGCTCGGCAAACGCGGCAGCAATCGGCGCAACCCCCACATAGGCAATCATCTTGATGGCCAGGGCGGTACCAAGAACGGCGCCCGCGTCTTTTCCAGCAAGGTCATAAGCGAGTAGTCCGAGGGCAACCGTCGCCAGCCCCGTACCGATAAGGGCAATGACCTGTGCCGCGAACAAATGGCGGTATGTCCGGTTATAGAGAACGAAAAGCATCGTCGATCACGCCTTACAGATATTTGGTGATGGTCTTGAACTCATCAATCGAACCGCGCTGTTCAGCCGAAATCGAACTGACGGCATCTTCCAGACAATGATCGATGTGGTCCTGAATCAGTGTCTTTTTGGCCTGGCTGATGGCCCTTTCGACAGCATGCAACTGCTGGGCGATGTCGACACAGGCTCGGCCCGTCTCGATCATCTCGATGACCTTCTTCAAATGGCCATCCGCCCGCTTCAGGCGAAGAGCTATTTCTCTGTGGTGGGAATGCTTTTGATCGATGTTCATCAGGCATCCATATCCCCCCTGGGGGGATATGGTCAAGTGCGGGGCTCAGGATATCCAACGACGTTGAGCTGAGAACGCATCAGCAAATACAGTGCGGCGACGTGTGTGATCATCAGCAGGGGGACATAGATGATCGGAATCCAGTACGCGCCGGCCAACTGCCCCGCGAGCGCGGGAAGACCGAGCTGGATGCCGTGATAATAGTCAATGAGGATGTCGGCCGCCCCCACCAGATTGAATGCAACGACAAACAGCTGGAAAAGCGGGCGCGTCCTGACGCTGAGAAGAGCCAGCATGGCCAACAGGCCGGTGGCAAAGTCGCCATAGGCGGCGACTGTTGCGAAGTCGGAGGGCAGATTGGGGCCAACAACGCCCGGAATCATGAAGACGAGACCGAAGAAGCGAAAACTGTGCAGCGTGGCGATGGCGCGTTGCGCCTCGGCCTGGTCCATGGACTTGAGCCTGGGCCAGACATATGCGCCAAAGCAAAGCAGCCACGGGATGTAACCGAGAACCAGATGCACATTGAAGATGAATGCCGGGGACATTTTGGGTTCCTATCCATTCTGCCGGATGTCAGGTGACATGGCGGCCATGACCGGCCGCTGCGTGATGCCCTGACTTGCATACCGGTATAGGACTGCTTCCCGCGATCGACTATTCGCGATAATGTTGATGGGTTATGAAACAGAACTTCACAGTCAGGCAGGGCGCACTCGACGGCGTCGAGGCGTTCCTGAGCGTCGCGCAGCACCGCAATTTCCGCAAGGCGGCTGCGGATCTTGCGGTGACGCCGTCTGCGATCAGCCAGGCGGTACGCACGCTTGAGTCGCGTCTTGGCGCAGCACTCTTCATCCGCACGACGCGCAGTGTCGGCTTGACCGAAGTCGGCGAACGGTTCCTTTCGCGCGCAAAACCGGCCTTCGAGGAGCTTGTCGCGGCAAGCGAGATTGCACGCGACCTTGGGCGGCGGCCGGCCGGATTGCTGCGGCTTGCGGCCCCCCGGGCCGTGGTGCCGATCCTGCTGGAGCCGCTGATTGCTTCCTTCTGCCAAGCCTATCCCGATGTCGAGGTGGAGATCGCCACGGGCGCGGAGCTGGTCGACATCGCTGCGGAGGGATTCGACGCCGGCATCCGGCTCGGCCAGTTCATCCAGGCCGATATGATCGCGGTGCAGCTGACGCCATCGCTCCCGCTGGCCGTGGTCGGCAGCCCCGACTATCTGTACCGGCGGGGACGGCCGGAGCGCATCGACGATCTGCGCCATCAGGCCTGCATACGCATGCGCCGCTCGAACGGTTCGATCGCTCCCTGGTCCTTTGTCAGCGGCAACGAGCCGGTCGACGTCATGGTTTCCGGACCTTTTATCGCCAACGACATGCCAACGGTGCTCGGTGCGGCGGTGGAAGGATTGGGGCTCGCGCAGGTGCCCGGGCCCGTCGCCTCCAGCGCGGTGAAAGCCGGCAAACTCATCGGGGTGCTCGAACAGTTCGCGCCGATGATGCCGGGTGTCTATCTCTACTATCCCAGCCGTCATCAAATGCTGCCGAAACTGCGCGCTTTCATCGATCACGTGAAGAGCCGCCAGGGTGCCGGCAACAAGCCGCAGTGACAGGGACGACAAGCCCAACACACGAGATGACAGTGCTGACATGGGGGCCGGTTTCCCGAGGAAGCGGCAATCCCGGTGTCAGTTGAGCGTCAGGATGCCAATCGACACCAGAATATTCTCGTGCTGGTCGCGGCTCACCACCATTGCCTTGTAGGAAAACATCGACGCGAGGTCGATCTCATCAAAAGTTGCATTTGCGAGAACCGCATTGTCGAGCGTGGCCCCCGACAGATCGATATTGTTGATGCTGGAACCGATAAAACTTGTTCGGGTCAGATTGCTTCCAGCGAGGGAGACATCGCGGAGATCGCAATGTTCAAACCTGCTCTCCTCGTAGTTTCCAGGTACAAAAACCGCATATTGCATTTTGCAATCGGAAAAGCGCACGCCCCCGGTCAGTATCCGTTTGCCGACCTCTCGATGGACCCCAATTTCCAATGACATGCCGCTGGCTGCGCATTCCATGCACTCGAGGAGATATGCATCGCATTTATCGAGTTTGTTCAGGCTTAAATTGCTGCGTGAAAATTTGGCCTCGGTCAGATTGCAAAACGACCATTGGGATCCTGTTTGTTTGACCTCATCGTAGAATGAACAGTTTTGAAATTCGGCCTCGCGAAATGAACAATGAACAAAACGGCAATTGATAAATTCGGACGAATGGATTTTACTCAGGTCGAAATTGCAATTCTTGAAGTGACAATTGCGGAATTGCGCTTCTACGATGTGATATTCACTCACGTCATCGCCATTGAAGCTCAGATTTTCGATTAAACCGGCTGATTGCAACGCGGTCTCTAAAGCTTCATTGGTCATTTTATTCGCGCCCTTGGCTCCGCGTTGCGAAATCTGCTTCTCTTTTATGCGCATGGAAGGCTCAAACAAGACGGAAAACTTAGTTCCACAGCGAAAGGATCACGCAATGGCAAAGAATACGATTTGTCTCTGGTTCGATAAGGATGCCGAGGAAGCCGCCCGCTTCTACGCCGGGGTCTTTCCTGACAGCGCGGTGCGTGCCGTGTTTCGTTCACCCAGCGACTACCCATCCGGCAAACAGGGTGACGTGTTGACGGTCGATTTCACGGTTGCCGGCATTCCTTGTCTCGGTCTCAACGGGGGCCCTGTGTTCAAGCATAACGAAGCCTTCTCGTTCCAGATCGCCACCGACGATCAGGAGGAGACCGATCGCTACTGGAATGCCATCGTTGGCAATGGCGGCGAGGAAAGCGCCTGCGGCTGGTGCAAAGACAAGTGGGGGATTTCCTGGCAGATTACGCCGCGCGTGCTGACCGACGCGCTGGTGGCTGGCGGCAGCGAAGCAAAGCGCGCGTTCGATGCAATGATGGGCATGAGGAAAATCGACGTCGCGGCGATCGAGGCAGCGCGGCGTGGTTGACGCTGCAACGCGACCGCCAGGGACGCCTATGTCCTGGCGCCGCTTTGCCGTCATCCGCTTGCCACCACGCCAAACAGTATCCTGCACCAGACCAGATTAAAGCGTCCTGGCTTTGGATGTCCCGGTGCCGAGCTCCGCATCCGCACGCTTGCTGCGGATGCGCACGACACCCAGTCCCAGCCTGACATACGGCGCACACGCCGCTTTGAGAAACGCAATCGCCAGACTGCAAGCCGTTAAAACCAGATTAGCGTCCATCTGTGCCGCCCATTTGCAAACCATCCTATGAAAATAGGGCGCTGCCCCGGGAAAACGGTTCATGGCGCCCGCGGCGGCACACGATGCGGCGCCCAGGGGTATTTCCGCTCGGAATCGAGAAACATCGCCTGCTGATCCGGCGTCAACACCTCAAGCAATGCCGTTCTGGCTTGCTTGAACGTTTGCGCTTTCGCACCACGCTCTATCGCAAGGTCCGCCATGCGATCCGCCGTCAATGGTGGCCTTTCATGCGGCTTGCCGGGTTCGTCTCTTGGTTTTTCCGGCGAGGATTCAGTGCCGGGACCAGATGGTGACCGATCGACAAACGCCAGGAGCGTCGACGTATAGCGTCTCCAGGCATCCAGTTGCGCACTCTGGATGCCGACCATGGTCTCCTGGGCCGACAGCCAGCTTGCCAGGGGAAAGGCGCCATCCTTCGGCGGCCCCACATGCCGCTCGCGATTATGCTGAGGGGCAGCGGACTTGTCTGCCGGCTCCCCGCCGCACGCGTTCTCGCCGTTGTAATCGTCATCGTCACCGAGAATGGACCGGGCGAGCTGGGTGAAGGATATGCGGGCAACGGCTTTATCCGGGATCACATTGTCCGGACGAGCCATCGGGCCCGCCCCGCTCGAGCCCGTTGAAAGGCCAAGTACCATCGCTGCGGCCAATCCCGCAGTCAGAACCGTATGTGTCATTCGTCACCTCGCATCAGGGAAAGTCTTGCTGCTGGAACATGAAACGTGCGGACGTCGGAAATCCGTCTCAATCATTTCGGAAACTTGCTCGCGGCCATATTTTTGTAACCGAACGTAAACGGGCGCATACCCGGCAATGTTTCGTTACAAAATTGTTCTGCCGGGCCTTTGGAAAAACCGTTAGGAACGGCGATGCGATTAGAAATGCGTTGAGCGATGCAGACTGCAGCCCATATCATGGTCGTCGATGACGACGCCGAAATCCGTTCGCTTCTCGGGCGCTATCTGAGGGAGCAGGGTTTCCGTGTCTCAGTGGCCGCCAACCGGCGCGAGTTCGATGCGCTCTTCGCCGAGCGCAACCCGGACCTGCTTGTGCTCGATGTCCTTTTGCCTGATGGGTCCGGTCTCGATATCTGCCGGGTCATGCGCAGCCAGAGGCAGCAGGTTCCGATCATCCTGCTGACCGCGCTCAAGGAAGACGTCGATCGGATCATCGGCCTCGAAATCGGTGCCGATGATTACATGAGCAAACCATTCAACCCGCGTGAGCTGACCGCCCGGATCAAGGCAGTGCTGCGCCGGTCAAACGGTGACAAGCCGGCTGCGGAAGAAATCAGCACGTTCGAATTTGCCGGCTTTGTCGTCGAGCCGCGATTGCGCCGGGTGCTCGGTCCGTCGGATGGTGCGGTCGATCTGACCGGCGCGGAATTCGACCTCTTGAAGGTTTTCCTGGAAAGAGCGGGAAAGCTGCTGTCCCGCGACCTGCTGCTTGATCTGACACAGGGGCGTGACCGCGATCCGCTCGACCGGTCCATCGATGTCCTGATGAGCCGCCTGCGCAAGAAACTCGGCGACTGCGAGCAGCATCCCTTGTTCAAGACCGTGCGCAACGGCGGTTATCAATTGACTGTTCCCGTCAAACGCACTGCCGCCGAACCATGAACTCCCTGCGCAACCGGATCGCCCTTCTGCTGTTTCTGGCGATTGTCACCGTGGTGCTTCTGGCCACGCTGACAGCCGTGACCGTGCTGCGCGGGCCGCCGCCCGAAGCCGTGTTGTCGCCGGTCATCCAGAAGATCAGTCCCGTCATCCGCATGATCGAGGCAAATCCGGCCAGCGCTGCGTCGCAGGAATTTGCAATACAACCCATGCAGGCCCCCGGCTTTGACGACAGGCGGTTGTCCGGCATGTTCATGCGCGAGCTTGCCCAAGCCGGGCTTACCCGGACAGTCATCGTCACCCGCAATGCCGGGCAGCAGGGCCTTGCCGCTTCGGTCAGGCTGCGGACGGGCATGTGGCTGGTTGTCGATGTTCCGGATATGACACCGCGCATGTGGTGGATACTGACGGCATGGATAACCCTCATCACCCTGGGCAGCACCGCCGTATCCATCTTTGCCGCATCGAAAATCACCAAGCCGCTCCTGCTCCTGGACAATGCGGTGACGGCGGTCAGCGCCGACGGGACCCTGCCCCATGTTCCGGAGACCGGTTCGCAGGAAGTCCGCGCCACGGCACAGACGATCAACCGGCTGTCGGAGAGGCTGAAAACCGCCACGGAAAGCCGCATGAGGCTGATTGCGGCGGCCGGTCACGACATGCGGACCCCGATGACCCGCATGCGGCTGCGCGCCGAATTCCTGCCGGATGATCCCGACCGCCAGAAATGGCTGAATGACCTGGAAGAACTCAGCAATATCGCCGACAGCGCGATCAGTCTTGTTCGCGAGGAAACAGTCCGGGATACATTCGCAAGCACGCGGCTCGATCTCACCCTGCGGGAGATAGCCGACGAACTTTCCGGTCTGGACATGAAGGTGAATGTCCAGAACCTTGTGCCGCTGTCGATTGCGGCGAGCCCGCTGGCGCTGAAGCGGGCCTTGCGCAATCTCATCATCAATGGCGCAACCCATGGCAATGGTGCTGCCATCGCCATGGAACAGCGGCAGCAAGCGGCTGTGATCACCATCAGCGACAATGGGCCCGGAATTCCGTCCGAACTCCTGGACAAGGTGTTTGAACCATTTTTCCGTGCGGACCGTTCGCGGCGCAAGACCGTGCTTGGCGCCGGTCTCGGGCTGGCAATCGCCAAGGAGATCATCGAGCGTTTCGGCGGTACGGTCACCATTGCCAATCGCGAACCGTCTGGCCTTCTCCAGACCATCCTGTTCACCGTCGAAACGCGTCCGCAAGCTTAGGTTGGCCGGCGGCACGGGAAACACTGGTTAACGAAACCGCGACGGCCAGAAATCTTCTGAAACCGGCGGAACGCATTCTCAACATCGTATCCTGCAACTTTTGACCGACAGGCCACCGTTGGACCGACAGGGTCCAGCCGTTGCCCGTACAGGTTAAACGGGCCGCTCGAATGCGGCGCAAAGCGATTTGCGGAACGCCATGACGCCAGATCATCCATGCCGGAACAGTGCGAGATTCATACGCGGCGCCTGCCTCGTCTTCGCCCTTGCCGGACTGTTGCCAATGTCCGCTCAAGCGGGTGTCGACAACAAACCCCTGCTTGATCAGGTGCTTAGCGAGCGCAGGCAGGCATCGGGACCCAGACAGGCCCACGCGAGCCGGCAGGATCCGCTTACCGTCAAGTTGTTGTCGCCGTCGCAGGAGGAAACATTCCAGAACTGGTCGCTGCTTTGCCAGGCAATGGAGGCCGGGAATGATTGTTTCCTGTCGCAGACCCTTGTGGACAATCGGGTACCCGACGGCAAAATACTGTTGCAGATCAACGGCATTGATGAAAACGGCGTGCGCGGACATGTGATGCTGCCATCCGGTTTCCTGCTGCAGGAAGGCATCACCATCCGCATTGGCGCAGCATCCCTGCAATTTCCCCTGATGTCGTGCATACCGGAGGGGTGCGTTGCCGATATCCGTTTCAACCAGCAGCAATTGGCGCTGCTGCAAACCAGCACGCAGGTCGACATCGCGATCATACTCAGGTCCGGCGAAGCCATGCATTTCCCGTTCGCACTGCAGGGGTTTCAATCGGCATTCCAGAAGATGAGCGCGGCCATCCGTCCATAGGACCTTCGCTGCACCGCGCCAGAACTGCTTCCGGTGCGGCCTGCCCACCAGCAATGTTCGATTACAAAACGGCCGCCCGTAGCAAAAGTTCGAGACAATACGGACTGATTTTGGACATCGCCCGCAGGGAATGTCGAGCCCAACGCGCGCATCCGGTTGCCGCGATTTTTGAGTGCCCTTCCCGGAATGACAAGACAGAGTTTGGATAGTTGATGGCGGCAAGTTCAAAATTCACTGGTGCAGCGTCGGCGCTCGCCATTTCAGCGGTTCTGATAAATTCGGTAGCGATGATTGCGGCGGTCGCGGGGACGACGGCGGCGCAGGCGGCAACCGTCAGCCGCATCGACGTGCGCGGGAATGCCCAGGTGGATGCCCAAACGGTCAAGGACAATCTCGGCATCACGCCGGGCAAGCCATTCTCCAGCACCGATATCGATGCGGCAACCAAACGGCTGTTCAATACCGGCCTGTTCAGCGATGTGCGCATCACCCAGTCCGGCGGTGCACTGATTGTGACGGTGTCTGAACACCAGATTGTCAATCAGGTCATTTTTCAGGGCAACAAGAAAATCAAGGATACGCAGCTTGCCCAAGCGGTAAAGCTGAAGCCGCGCAGCCCGTTTGATCAGCAGACGCTCGATGCCGACACCGAGGCTGTCCGCGCCGCCTATCACAATATCGGCCGCAATGACGCGACGGTCAGTTCGCGCCTCATGAATCTGGATGGCGGCCGCGTCAACGTTGTCTTCGACATCAACGAAGGCGACCGTACCAAGATCGCCAACATCGTGTTTGTCGGCAACCGCGCTTTCAACACGCGCCGGCTGCGCGATTTGATGACGACACGCCGATCCAATTTCCTGTCCTGGCTGACGCGCAACGACGTCTACAGCGAAGAGCGCATGCGGGCGGATGAAGAAATCCTGCAGCGGTTCTACTACGAGCACGGCTATGCGGATTTCCGCGTGATTTCATCGACGGCCAATCTCGATGCGGCAACCAATGAATATACGATCACCGTTACGGTCGACGAAGGCGAGAAGTACACGTTCGGCGGTGTCGAGATCCAGAGTTCGGTCGACGGTGTCGATACATCGAAACTTGGCGGTTTGGTACACACAGCGCAGGGTACGACCTACAACGCTAGGGAAGTCGAGGATTCCGTCAGCAAGCTGTCGGAGCAGGTTGCCGGCCAAGGATATGCCTTTGCCAAGATCGACCCTCGCGGTGACCGCAACTTCGAGAACCATACGATTTCGGTCGTCTACAACATCGACCAGGGTCCGCGCGCCTATCTCGAACGCATTGAAATCCGCGGTAACGCGAAAACCCGGGATTACGTCATCCGCCGTGAATTCGATGTGAGCGAAGGCGACGCGTTCAATCAGGTTCTGATCCAGCGCGCCAAGAAGCGCCTGGAGCGGCTCGACTTTTTCCAGAGCGTCAACATCTCGACGACACCCGGTTCGCAGCCCGATCAGGTCGTGCTCATCGTCGATGTCGTCGAGAAATCATCCGGCGATTTTTCGATCGGCGGCGGCTACACCACCAGCGGGGATCAGTCCGGTCCCTCAGTTGAAGGCTCGATTACCGAGAAGAACTTTCTCGGGCGCGGTCAGTATCTGCGTCTGTCGGCTGGCACAACGCTCTTCAACAGCCAGAATTATCAATCCTATGCCCTGTCCTTCACCGAGCCCTATTTCCTCGGCCAGCGCATTTCAGCCGGCTTTGATATCTACAAGCGGCAATCGGGTGTAACCGACAAATATCTGACGGACACAACGGGCGGATCGATCCGGTTCGGCCTGCCGATCAGCACGGATCTCACCGCCGGCGTGGCATACAACCTGTCGCAGCAGAAAATAACGATTGACGATGCGGCCCTGACCGCAAGCGGCGTTCCTGACCCGACACTGGTGTCACAAGCCTATATCGATGCAGCCAGTCAGGGAACGTGGATCAAGTCGTCGGTCAGCTGGTCACTTGTCTACAACACCATCGATGATGGAAAAAACCCGCACGACGGCCTCTACGCGAAATTCGAACAGGAGGCGGCCGGGCTTGGCGGCGATGCCAGCTTTCTCAAAACCACCTTCAAAAGCAGCTTCTACAAGACGCTGTCGGCACAGCAGGATATTGTCGGTCTGGTTCGCGTCGGCGGCGGTTACATCAAGGAGCTCGGCAACAACGGGCTGAGCGTCTTTGACACGTTCCAGAGCAGCAGCGACATGATCCGCGGCTTCAGCTATGCCGGAATCGGCCCCCGCGACTCCCGCGTTACCGATGCGGACGGCAGCTTCGTCGGCGGCACGACCTACGTCAATGCAACCGCCGAAACCCAATTCCCCGTGCCTTTGATACCCGAAAGCGTTGGAATCAGGGGCGCTGTCTTTTCCGATGTCGCCACCTTGTTCGGCAGTGACAATGCCTACGCCACCAACACGGACATGCAATGGCGCGCTTCCGTTGGCGCCGGCATCATGTGGGCATCGCCATTCGGTCCCCTCCGGTTTGACTACGCCATTCCCGTGCTGAAAGTCGATGGAGACCAGGTGCAGAACTTCAGCTTCAACATGTCGAGCAAGTTCTGACGGTTCGTTTGATATGCGCCGGTGTCTCGCTTGACAGTCTCCCGCCCCGCATGAAACAAATCCGTGTACCAATTGCTGAAAGCAATCACATTGTACTTTGTGCCGTTTCAGAGAAACCCATGCGGACCGTATTTCTGTGCCTGATCCTATGCATATTCTCGTCCGCTGCTTTCGCACAACGAACGATATACCTTACCTTCGATGATGGCCCGCTTGAGGGAACGTCGAACATCCTGGACGTCATTCAAGCGCAAAACGTTCCGGCCACGATGTTCATGGTGGGCTTGCATGCCGACGCGAGCAGCGAGCGGGCAGCATTGGTGACAAAGGCCAAGTCGATACCCTTCATCACGGTGGGCAACCACAGTTACACTCATGCGAACAATCACTACCGCCTTTTCTATTCCTCCGTTGAGGAGTTGCTGGCCGACCTGGCGCGTGCCAACACGTCGCTGGGGCTGACCGGCAACCCAATCCATGCGCGCCTGCCGGGACGCAACGTCTTCCGCCTTCCCGACCTGTCATCGGACGATTTATCGATTGGCAAGCCGGAAGACCGGCGTGAAGAACCGGACTTCGAATTTGTCGCGGCGAGCGGTTATTTTCTCTACGGTTGGGACCACGAATGGGTCCATGAGAACAGCGGCAAACCTGTCCAGACCGTCGATCATTTGCTCGGTGAAATCGACCATCTCTTCGGCTTCGGCAAACTGGCCCAGCCCAACAAGCTGATACTTCTGATGCATGACGAGATGTTTCAGGACACGTTCAACGGTGCGGACAATCTGAAAGCGCTGATTACAGGACTGAAGGCCCGGGGTTATACCTTTGGCCGGATCAAGGATTATGACGCCGGCTGAACCTGCCCCGGCGTGCGCCCCTGCTCATGGCTGTTGAACTCCAGTATCACGTTGCAGCCGGTTTTCTGCTCCCCAAGGCTCAAGTCGATGCCATGCAGGCGCGCGATCGCCGCCACGAGGCTCAAGCCAAGCCCGTTGCCCGGTTCATGGCGGCTTCTTTCACCCCGGTGAAACCGCTGCAGCACCAGTTCCTTTTCCTGTGGAGGAATGCCGGGGCCGGTGTCTTCCACTGAAAGCCGTGGCCGCTTCAGATGTCCGTCGAGGGTGACTTTGACGGCACCGCCACGCGGCGTGAATTTGATGGCGTTGTCGACAAGATTGCCCACGGCTTCAAACAGCAGGCTTGGATCGCCGAGAATGCTGAGGGGAACCGTACCGAAATCAACTGACAGTTCGACCCCGCGCTCCTCGGCAAGCGGCTCGTACAGGTCCACCGCATCCGATACGACGGTTTTCATATCCACCGGCACAAACCCTGCCCGGCGCGCACCGTCTTCAATCTCCGAAATACGCAGGAGCGCGCTGAACGTCTTCAACATTGATTGCGTTTCCACAATCGCGCCATCGACATATTCGGCATAATCATCCGCAGTCACCGCCCTGCGGCGGGCGCGCTCAAGTCCTGCCAGCATGCGCGTCAGCGGGGTCCGCATATCGTGCGCGATATTGTCACAAACCCCTTTCACTTCGTGCATCAGCCGCTCGATCTCATCCAGCATCGAATTGACGACTTTCACCAGCCGGCGCACATCGCCGCTGCCACCCAAGGCGGGCAGCCGCTGTGTCAGATCTCCGCTCATGATGTTGCGGGTCGCGTCTGAAATCGTGTGGATCTGCCTGACGGAACCGGCACCGATAAACGTCGCACCGAGCAAGCCCAGGGCTGCCGTTACGGCAGCGCCCAGGATCATGGCGTTGGTAAGGACATCATTGAATTCGCGCAGCTCCCCGACATCCTGCGCAATGAGAAGTGTGTTGCCGGATGGCAATGACCTCATAACCCCGCGGAAATGCGCACGTTTGCCAGCCCTCAATGTCGCGAAATTGTGGGGATCTGGTTTGGTCTTATCCGCTGCAGGCAAAGTCATCGGGCTGCCTGCAAGAAGCACACCGCGCGGATCGAACAAGGAAATCGGGCGTTCCTTGACGGCGTTCACGGATTCCCGCGTCGCCAATCGCGACGTGATGGCCTGATCGTCAAGCGGGGAAAAGGTGTTGACCTCCCGCAGCAGCCACTCATCCGTGCGGTCTGTCAGAAAGTCGCGGGTTTCCCATGAAAGAAAGGCAAACAGCGCCCCTGACGCGACAGCGAAGAGAACCAGAAAAGCGATAGCCAGCCGGAAACTTGTTGTGTGTACGAGTTCAATCAGGCGCATCAAGCACATATCCCGAGCCGCGGACTGTTCTGATCACCGTCGCTGCTCCGGTGGCTTCGATCTTCTTGCGAAGCTTGCTGACATGGACGTCGATGACATTCGTCGGCTCGTCATAACGATAGTGCCAGACTTCTTCAAACAGCATTGTACGGGTCACGATCTGGCCCGCATGGCGCATCATGTATTCCAGCAACCGGTACTCTCGTGGCAGGAGATCGATGAGTTTTCCGGCCCGCTTCACGGTATGGGTCAGGAGATCGGCTTCCAGATCACCGGCGCGAAGCGACGTTTCCGGCATGGCAACCGACCGCCGCCGTGCCAGCACGTCGATGCGTGCCGTCAACTCCAGGAATTCGAACGGCTTGGTCAGGTAGTCATCGCCCCCTGCCTTCAATCCCCTGACCCGCTCGTCCACGGCGGAAAGCGCACTCAGGATCAGCACCGGCGTGTGGATGCCTGCAGCTCTCAGGGTCGACAGGACGCCCAGCCCATCCAGTTCTCCCGGCAGCATGCGGTCAAGAACGATGGCATCATATTTGCCCGTCACGGCTTCGAGCAGCCCCGCTCGGCCATCGGCTGCTATTTTGACAGCACAGCCATTGTCGATCAGCGCCGCTTCGATTTCGGACGCTGTCCGGACATCATCCTCGATTACAAGAATTGTCGACACGTCACCTCCATGAAAACGCCCAATTGAGATTGAATCTGAGAGGCGGGCCTTTGCTATACACCATAATTGGTGCGACCCTGATGCGACTTCGCCAAAACATTAAATGCATTTTATAAATGGAAACGTCATCCATGCGAATACTGATCGTCGAAGATGACAAAAAGACGGCGCGCTTCCTGACGCGCGGCCTGAACGAAAGCGGCCACGTGGCCGATCATGCTGCGGGCGGCGAACTCGGGCTGACCCTTGCAATGGAGGGGATTTACGACGTGGCCATTATCGACCGCATCCTTCCGGGCCTGGACGGACTGGCCGTCGTTGCGGAACTGCGCCGGCTGAAGATCAACCTGCCAGTGCTGATGCTCAGCGGCATCGCCACCGCCAAGGACAGGATTGAGGGATTGCGCAGCGGTTGTGATGACTATCTCGGCAAGCCCTACGCATTTTCGGAAATTCTTGCCCGCGTCCAGGCATTGCAGCGACGAAACGACCGGACCGCTGGGGCCGATATACTGAGCGTTGGAGATTTGACGCTGGACGTGAAGAAGCGGCAGGCCGCGCGCGCCGGTTCCCCCATTGACCTGCAGAACCGCGAATTTCTTCTTCTGCGTACGCTCATGCAGCATGCCAATGCGGTCGTCACCCGGTCCATGCTGCTCGAGGCGGCGTGGGACTATGATTTCGAGCCGAAGGGCAACATCGTCGACATGCATATTCACCGGTTGCGGAAGAAGCTGAACGCCGGTTTCGAAGAGTCCATTCTGCATACCATCGCCGGTGCCGGATATCTCATCGGGCGGATGCCGGAAGACCGTACGCTCGGCGGCGATTGACCTCGCACGGTGCCCGGCGCGCACTTTCTAAAATACATTTCATGTTCGCGCGAAGTCGAGAGCATGACCAGGCATCCATTATCGGGGCAGCAGCAAAATTGATTGCCGCATTTTCTTGCCTCGGTGGTGCCAAAGATGGAATTAGACGCTGTTGTTTCTGTACAGAACCCCCGCCGGTTCTGGCCTATCGGGCACGTTGGCCGAAAACGATCCCATGGGCCGTCTTGTGTTCCTCACGCGGCACACTCGCTATCGGTTGATCGCGCCGTTGCCCATCTTGGTGCGTGCCCATGCTGAACCGCGGCCCCAATGAATTCCGTCAGGACGATGGTCATCTGAACGAGCCCGCCGAGCCGAAGCCGGGTGGCCGCAGCCGCCGCCGGTTTTTTGTGATCGGCGGCCTTGTCGTGCTGGCCGCAGCCGGTTTCGCCGGACAGCACTATTGGTCGTCTCTGAACGGTCACCCGGTAAAATCAGCTTCCGCGCCGACTGCTATCCCCGTCACCACCGGGAAAACCGACATTCGCGATCTGTCGATTGAGCGTTCCGCCCTCGGCACCGTGACAGCGCTGTCCACCGTGACGGTGCGAACCAAGGTCGATGGCCAGTTGCTCAATCTGGCCGTTCAGGAAGGTCAGGATGTCAAAGCCGGCGACGTCCTGGCCCGGATTGATCCGCGCCCTTATGAAGCCGAACTCGCCCGTGCCCAATCCACGCTGGCAAAGGACAGTGCCCAGCTGATTGTTGCAAAGGCCGATTATGACCGCGCGTCCAAGCTATCGAGTTCCGGCTATGGTGCAGTCCAGATCGCCGATACCGCCAAAGGTCAGGTGGCTATTCTGGAAGCAACGATTGCCGGCGATCAGGCTGCCATCGATGCCGCCAAGCTCAATCTGGAATTTGCGACGATCACTGCACCGGTGAGCGGCCGCACCGGCCTGAAGCTTGTCGACGAAGGCTCGATGCTTCATGTATCGGACGCAGCGGGTCTGGTGACCATCACCAAGATGAAACCGATTGCAGTCCAGTTCTCGCTGCAGCAGGACGACCTTCCCGATCTCCTGGCCAGCCAGAACAGCGGCGAGTTGACCGTCGCCGTCGACAGCCGTGACGGACGGCAGCATCTTGCTGACGGCAAGATCACCGCCATTGACAGCCAGGTGGACCAGAATACCGGCATGATCAAGCTGAAGGCCACGTTTCCCAATGAAAACCTGAGCCTGTGGCCCGGCGAGCTGGTGACGGCGCGGGTGGTAACACGAACGGACCGCAACGTCATCGCCGCTCCCACCTCGGCGATCCTGAACGGGCAGAGCGGACCGTACGTCTTCGTTGTGAAGCCCGATAACAAGGTGGCGACCGTTTCCGTCGAAGCGGGTGTGACTGCGGGCGGATTTACCGCCTTGAAATCCGGTCTCGGGCCGGAACAGGACATCGTCGTTAGCGGACAATCCCGCCTGAGCGACGGCGCTTCGATTTCGGCAAAGAACGCCAAGCCGAATGTTGCAAGCGCTGCGGAGACCAAGCCATGAGCATCTCCGAGGTATTCATCCGCCGCCGCGTGGGAACATGCCTGCTTGCACTGGGAATGATGCTTCTTGGCGCGGTCGCTTACTTCATGCTTCCCGTCGCCTCGCTGCCCCAGGTGGACTTTCCAACCATTCAGGTGGAAGCCACCCTTCCCGGCGCCAGTGCCAACACCATGGCCACGTCAGTCGCCACACCGCTGGAAAACCAGCTCTCCAATGTTTCCGGGGTCAATCAGATGACCTCGACCAGTTCTTCGGGCCGAACCAACATCACCATTGAATTCGATCTGTCGCGGGACATCAACGCCGCGGCGCAGGATATCCAGGCGGCCATCGGCGCGGCGGCTGGCAGCCTGCCCAAGAGCCTGCCAAGCCCTCCCACCTATCATAAATCCAACCCCGCCGAAGCCACGGTGCTGACGCTGGCATTGACCTCCGACCGCCTTCCGCTCACCGAACTCGACCACTACGCCGAAGATATCGTTGCGCAGCAGGTATCGCAGATGAACGGTGTGGGGCTCGTGGATTTTCACGGACCGCAGCGTCCTTCCGTGCGCATTCAGATCGACCCGGACAGGCTGGCCGCACGCGGGCTCACCCTGGAGGATGTCCGCAGCATCGTTGGCAGCCAGACAGTGAATACACCCAAAGGCTCGATCAGCGGCGACGGCCGCACCACCGTCCTCGACGCCACGGACCAGATCGTCGATGTTCCGACCTACCGCAACACCATCATAGCCTACCGCAACGGCGCTCCGATCTACCTCAAGGATGTGGGCAAGGTGATCGCGGGGCCTGAAGACAACAAGCAGGCTGCGTGGCTGCAGACGAAACGCTCGGTCATGATCGATGTTCACAAAATGGCCGGATCGAACATTCTCGAAACCATCAGCAACATAAAGGCCAGGTTGCCCGCACTGGAAGCCGGGCTTCCAGCCGGCGTCAAACTGTCAGTCGTCGGCGACCGCACGCAGATCATCGACGCATCGGTGTTCGACGTGCAGATCACGATGCTGATCACCGTCGCGCTCGTCGTCATGGTCATCTTTTCGTTTCTGCGAAACTTTTGGGCCACGCTCATTCCGAGCATAACGATCCCGCTGTCGCTGCTCGGCACCTTTTGCGTCATGTACCTTCTCGGCTACAGTCTGGATAATCTGTCGCTGATGGGACTGACAATTGCCGTCGGCTTTGTCGTGGACGATGCCATCGTTGTCATCGAAAACATTGTGCGCCACCTCGAAAACGGAAAATCCAAGCTGCAGGCTGCCATCGAAGGCGCGCGTGAAGTCAACTTCACGATCATCTCGATGACCATATCGCTTGTCGCCGTTTTCATCCCCATCCTGCTCATGGGCGGCATTGTCGGGCGCCTGTTCCGGGAATTTGCCGTTACCGTCAGCGTCGCGATCCTGATGTCCGGCCTGATATCCCTGACCGTCACACCGATGTTGTGCGCCTGGCTGATCCGCGACGAGAAACACACATCGCACGGGCGCATCTTCAACTGGTCCGAGCGGCTGTTCAATTCGATCACGCGCGCCTATGGCCGCGGACTGGATTTCGTTCTCCGGCATCGCAGCATCACGCTCGTCGTCACCTGCATTACTCTCGTGTTGACGGTGTGGCTCTACGTCATCGTCCCCAAGGGGTTCCTGCCTGAACAGGATACGGGTTTCATCCAGGCGCAGGCACAGGCCGCAACTGATATCTCCTTCGATGCGATGTCTGTCAAAATGCAGAACCTTGGCGACATCATCATGCGTGATCCGGCCGTCGACAACGTGGCTTACTGGATCAACCCCAGCCCTTCCACCGCCGTGGGACAGGTCCAGATCAATCTGAAGCCGTTCGGCCAGCGCAGCACCGCCCAGGCGGTCATAGCGCGCCTGAAGAAAGCCGTCGCGGGCATGGAGGGGCTGACCCTTGGCATGCGGATACGGCAGGATATTCAGGTCGGCGGCCGCTCATCGGCATCGCAATACCAGTACACGCTCCAGGCTCAGGATACGGACGAACTGACCAAATGGGCCGCCGTCATGTCCAAGGCCCTCAGTTCATTGCCCGAGGTCCAGGACGTGATCTCCGACAAGCAGAACGAAGCCACGAGCGCGACACTGAACATCGACCGTGCCACTGCATCGCGTCTCGGCGTGAGTGTTCAGGCCATCGATGACACGCTCTACGATGCATTCGGACAACGTCAGGTCGCAACCCAGTTCACGCAGGTCAGCCAGAACCACATCGTGCTCGAGGTCGACCCGCGCTACAGCCTGTCCACCGATGCACTCAATCATCTGTTCGTGCGCTCGTCGACGCTGAACCAGCTCGTTCCGCTGAGCCTGCTGGCATCCGTGAAAACAACCGTGTCGCCGGTGACGATCAATCATCAGGGGTCGATGCCCGCAACGACACTCTCCTTCAATCTGAAGCCCAACATAGCCCTCGGCGACGCGGTGACGGCCATCCACACCGCGGAGTTGAAGGCGGGGCTCCCCATCACCGTCACCGGCACGTTCCAGGGTACGGCACAGGCCTTCCAGAGTTCCCTGAGCACCCAGCCATGGCTCATCCTGGCGGCGGTCATAGCGGTCTACATCGTGCTCGGCGTTCTCTATGAAAGTGCCATTCACCCGCTGACGATCATATCCACCCTGCCCTCGGCCGGTCTCGGCGCCTTGCTGGCCCTGCTGCTGTTCGGCCAGGACCTGTCCATCGTCGGGATGATCGGCATCATCCTCCTGATCGGAATCGTGAAGAAGAATGCGATCATGATGATCGACTTTGCCCTGGAAGCCGAGCGCCAACAGGGTCTGGCCCCGGCGGAGGCGATCCACCAGGCCTGCCTGCTGCGCTTCCGGCCGATCATGATGACGACCATGGCCGCCCTTCTCGGGGCATTGCCCCTGGCGCTCGGCACAGGCCCCGGCGCGGAACTGCGCACGCCGCTTGGCATTGCCATCGTCGGCGGACTTGTCGTCTCGCAGATCCTCACGCTCTTTACGACGCCGGTCATATATCTGGCGCTCGGCGGTTCGGGCAAAAAGGATTATGCGCTGGACGATACAACGCCTGATATGCTTCCCAGCAAAGGAACAGTTCTAACCCATTGATACAGAATATATTTTCAGGCGGCGCTCCCGGGATGACCGGAGAGCACGCCTGATTGTTTTTGTTCTCCTCGTGGCGGCGGCCGCGCGCTCTGTGTGCACAGGAATGCCATACTTGTCCTGTAAGGGTGCGCAGGATACGGTTGTTAACCGGCTTGCAAACCCAACGGTCCGTGATGGCCAGGAGATACCCATTGATGACTGTGCGAAACGCTATTTTCTCGTGTCTTTTTCTTGCGGCGCTGACTGGCCAGTCCGTCGCCGAGACACAGGATATCGCCGGAACCTACGTCAATGATACCGGCCGCACGAAGGTTCGGCTCAGCGACTGCGGCGCCGGGATTTGCGGCACGGTCGTCTGGATGAGCGCGCCCGTCAACGATGTGAAAAATCCCGATGCGTCCAAGCGCAACCGGCCTGTTGTCGGTATTCAGGCCGTAACGTTGAAGTCAAACGGCGAAGGAACCTATTCCGGAACCCTCTACAACACCGAAAATGGCCAGACCTATACGGGCAAGGCAAAGGTTTCGGATCAGGGCATAGAACTGTCCGGCTGCGTCCTTGGCGGATTGATCTGCAAGGTCTCGGTCTGGCGCCGCGTCGACTGAGTCACCGCCAACCTCTATCCGCTGGCCAGCGCTTGCATGCCGCCGACAGCACACCTATGTGCAACGTGAGGCATTAACCGGCATTCACTGGAGGGCTTTCATGAGTCGTCGTGCTGCAGCTGTCGTCCTTGCAATCCTTGGCATTGCCGGTTCAAGCTCGATTGCATGGCCTGCCCCATCCGTCAATGCGGGCAGGAATGCGCCGAGCACCACCACCCCATTCACGGCAACGACCGTTGCACGTTTTGATACGCCGTGGGCCATAGCCTTCCTCCCCGATAGCCGCATGCTTGTTACGGAAAAGCCCGGCCGGCTTTTTCTGGTTACCCGCGAGGGAAGCAAGACGGAGATTAGCGGCGTTCCCAACGTGGCCTATAGCGGCCAGAACGGCTTGCTCGACGTGGCGGTCGCGCCGGATTTCGCAAAGAAACTCGTCATTTATCTGACTTATGTGGAACCTGGGGCTGGCGGCAGCAGTCTCGCCCTCGCCCGCGCCGAACTCTCGCTGACCGGAAAGACCGCCGCATTGAAGGGGCTGGAAGTCATCTGGCGGCAGATGCCGAAGGGCAACGGCGGCCAGCCCGGCGGAATCATCGCGTTCTCCCCTGACGGTCGGCACCTGTTCCTCACGTCGGGGGATCGCATGCGGCCAGACACCGCCCAAAACCCCGATCAGGCGCTGGGGAAAGTGCTGCGGCTCAATCTCGACGGATCGACCCCTCCCGACAATCCCTGGGCCAAGCAAGGCGGTATCAGAGCACAGATCTGGACCCTGGGGCATCGCAACCCCTACGGCCTTGCCTTTGATGCCAAGGGCAGGCTCTGGCTGGATGAAATGGGTCCGAAGGGTGGCGATGAACTCAACCTCCTGAAGCCGGGACGGAATTACGGCTGGCCGATCGTCTCCAACGGCGACAATTACAATGGGACACCCATCCCGCGCCATGATACCCGCCCGGAATTCGAAGCTCCTCTTGTCTACTGGACGCCGGTCATCGCTCCCGCCGGTCTTGCATTTTATCAGGGCGACCTCTTCCCGCAATGGAAAGGCTCGGCCTTTATCGGCGGATTGGTCGAGAAGGGCTTCGTGCGGATCAGCTTCGACGCGAATGGCGGCGCCAGGGAAGCGGACCGATGGGTGCTTGGCCATCGCATCCGCGATGTCGCCGTGGCACCGGACGGCGCGCTTTGGCTGATCGAAGACGAAAGCAACGGCCGCCTGCTGCGGCTGACGCCGAAATAGGAGAATGGCATCTTCGGTGCCGCTGCTTTGACGCAATGCTCACCGCGATATGAGCATCGGCAGTTCGGTGTTGGACAACAGCGATCGCGTCACGCCGCCAAACAGGATTTCGGTGGAGCGCGGGTGACTATAGGCGCCGATGACCAGCAGATTTGCCCCTACCCCACGGGCTTCCCGTACAATCGTGTGGGCAACCGGTTCATTTGACGAAACGACGAGAACGGTTGCTGACACATCGTGCCTTGCCAGATGGCTCAGGAGATCCGCGCCCGGCTCATGATTGTAATCGGCCGCAGCGCGACCGTTTTCGATGACCAGTATCGTGACCTGCTTTGCCGTCACGATAAACGGCATGGCATCGTAAACCGCCCGGCGCGCCTCACGGCTGCCATTCCAGGCGATAACCACCTTGTCACCGATAGTCCCTCCATCCCACTCCCGCGGAACAACCAGAACGGGAATTCCCGTTGCAAGGAGCAATTGTTCGGCCGACCAGCTCATCGGAAGATCACCCAGCGGCGGTTGCGCGGCAACGATGAGGTCCGCATTCAGGCCGCGGACCATGTTCTGGTCGTCAAGCCTGTCCTGCCATGCAACACGAAACTCGGAACCGATGCCCTCGGCTTCGGTTATCCGGGCGAAGTGCCGGCCCGACCTGATCAGTTTGTTCTCGTCAGCGCTTCTTTGACGAACGATCACCTGTCGGATTGCTTCCGACCCGCGCGCAAAATTTTCGGATGCCGAGCCGTAGGCGGCCCGCGTCAAACCATAAACACCGACGAGATAAGCCCCATGTTTCTTGGCGAGGCGCGCCGCGTGCGCGCCAACTTTCTCGCCGGGGAGAGAGGCATCCAGGAAAACGACGATATCACGCCACACGGAAAGCATCGGAATACTCCTTGAACCATGTCCTTCTCAAGATATGGTATCGGGATTTCCGTTTGTCACCCATCATGGGGCGTGCAGCGTGTTAAATTGTCGATATGGTTGAAATGCTTGACCACCTGTCCGTCGGGTGTCATTCGCCTTGCGGCTTACTTCCCGGCAAGCACACCATCCAGCGTTGAAGCGAGACGTCCATCGCCGTTCTGATCACCGGCGATCCTGGCAAAAACCTCAGCCATGGCGTGGAAAAGCGCCGCGCCGGGCTCGTCAGGTCCAAGGAATTCGGCAATCTCTTCCATCTCGGCAACCCATCGATAGGCCTTAGGATACATATCGGGTATTGAGTGTTGAAAACGGGCGAGAAGCTCCGGCATGCTTTCCGCCATCTCGGCGTGCAGGCTTGCCGCGGAACCCGATCCGGCTGCGGCCAGCAGCATGGTCGTTCCAAGCCCGACCAGTCCCTTGTTGATGCCGGCATAGACCATCTTCAGGGCGGAGGCTGCACCGATCGAACCGTCGACGCGGTGCGTCCGCAGGCCGAGCGCCTTAAGACGGTTGACAATCCCATCGTCACCACCGCTCACATAGAATTTCGGTCCTGCATTATCGGGTTTCGGCGGCAGGCCGATAATGGCGCCATCGAGTATATCCCACCCTGTCCCGGACAGAACTGATCCGACTTTGCGCATCGAATGCGGATTGATCGCGTTGAAATCGATGAACGTGCCTTTGGCACCCGCTGCAGACAAAACCGGTGCGAACCCGTGCGCGACGCCGACCGCCTCTGCCGGTGGAACAATGGAAAATATCAGGTCGGCCGCTGCGATATCGGCGATGGCTGCCGGTTCAATGCCCGCCGCCCGGACGCGGTCCAGTGTCCGCTGGCTTCGCCCTTCGGTAAAGGAAAGGACGCGGGCTCCGCCCTGTATCAGGCGTTGCCCGACGGCGCTGCCCATGGCTCCGGCTCCGATGATGGCGATGGTTGTCGGCATGGGTTCGTCCTCGCTTGATCTCAACGTGCTAATCCAGACTCGCCAAGCGCCGTTCGATTGTCAACGGCGCAATCAAGATGCCGAAAGCCCTCGGATGCGCTCCAGCAATGTGCGGACGGCCCGCCGTTGGCTCCCCCGTTCCGTGATGGCATGGAATTTCAATTGGCTGGCTACCGGAACGCTGGAAATCGGCACAAGGCTGCCGTTTTGGACAAATATCTCGCCATAGGGCGCGCGCAGGAGCGCCACACCGCTTCCCGCAGCCGCCGCATGCAAACCCAGATCATAGTCCGGATAGCGGCGATCCTGCGGACGCGGGCGATACCGGTGCCCGCGCTCGGCCAGCCAGATACGCCACGCATCGGGATAAGCATCGTGGATAAGGGGATGGCGGAGAATATCGCCTGGCTCAGGTTCATGTCCCAAGACGAGGGCCAGTTCGGGCGACGCGACGGGAAGGAGGACTTCGTCGAAGAGCGGCATGGCCACACCATCGCTCCAGTCACCGCGGCCATAGCGTATCGCCACGTCGACCTCGCCGAGCGGCGCGTACCGGCGGTCAAGCTCCAGTTCGATCCGCAGATCGGGTGGAGAGCCTTCGAGTTTGGCAAGGTTCGGCAAAATCCACAGCCGTGCAAAGGACGGCAGGACACTGATCCTGACGGTTTCGGGCTGGCGGTTCTCCCGCCATTCGGCGGCCCCGCTATCGATCAGGTCAAGCGCCTGCTCGAACAACCGCACAAGCCGTTGCCCTTCAATCGTCAGGCGAACCCCGCGCCCATGCCGTTCGAACAATGCCGTCCCCGCCCATGCCTCGACAATGGCGACGCGCCTGCTGATAGCTCCATGCGTCAAATCGAGTTCATCGGCGGCACCGGAGAACGAGCCGGTGCGATTGGACGATAGAACCGCCTGTATGGCGTCGAAGGACGGAAGATCTGAGCTGTGCTTCATTCTCACAGCTCACGCCATATCAGCACTCTATGTCAAGTCTGGAACGTGTTTTACTGTCTCCCCATGACCTCATCCCGCCCCGCACTTTTACCGATCCTGGCTATCTCCACGACCATTCTCGTCTGGGCGACAGCTTTTCCCGCAATCAAGCTTGCGCTCACACAACTGGAGCCCTTGCCACTCGCATCGATCCGCTATGCCATCGCCGCACTGCTGGCGGCGATATGGCTGGTCTGGAAGCGCCCTGCCCGCATGCCGCTGCCTCATCTCCTGCTCTGTGCCGGCTGTGGCATTGTGGGCGGCGCCGGTTACAGCGTCCTCCTGAATATCGGACAGCAAACTGTCGCGGCGGGCGCGGCAAGTTTCCTCATCAAGACTGAATCGCTCTGGATGGCGACATTCGCCGTCGTGCTCCTGAAGGAGCGGTTCCCGCCCATAGCCTGGGGCGGAACCCTGTTGTGCATTATCGGCATTGGCTTGATAGCCAGCGCACAGGCTGGCGGGCTGACCCTGAACTCAGGTGCCGCCTTTGTACTTGGCGCTGCGTTGTGCTCGGCAACGGGCTTCACGGTGCAGCGCCAGCTGGTTTCGCGCTATGGTGCCCTGCATGTGGCGGCCATCATGTTTATATCAGCTGCGCTCGCGCTTTCGCCATGGCTGTCGCAGGCCATAGCGCAAACCGGCAATGCATCGCTTGCCGTGCGAGGCTGGATCGGCTTCCTCGGCATTTTTCCCACCGCAATCGGCCTGGTTTGCTGGGCCTATGCGCTCGGCACGTTTGGCGTCGCCCGGGCCGGAAACTTTCTCTACCTCATTGCCCCCATCGCCATGCTGATCGCCTGGCTCATTGCCGGCGAACCACCGAAAATGAGCACGGTCCTCGGCGGCATGCTCATCCTGGCCGGGGTTGTGATCGTGAACATGCGCGGCAAGACTGTGCAGACACCGGTTGACGTCCGCGCCGAAACACCGGCGACCGATACCGCAAAATCGTGATCGTGCTCATCTGCGCCGGGTTTCGCAACATTGCCTACAGCGTCGATAGTTTCAGACCAATCAGTCCCGCAACGATGAAGCCGACGCTTGCAAGCCGGAAAAGCGTGACCGCTTCGCCGAGGAAGAATATGCCGACGAGGAATGCGCCAACCGCTCCGATACCCGTCCAGATGGCATAGGCGGTGCCGAGCGGCAGGGATTTCATCGCCACGGCAAGCAAGCCGAAGCTGATGATCATCGTGACGATGGTGATAACACTCGGCACAAGCCGTGTGAAACCATCGGACTGTTTCATTGTGGAAGCCCAAATCACCTCAAACAGGCCAGCAAGGGCAAGATAGATCCATGCCATGATCGTTCCTTTCACAGGGGTGGTGGTTTTAGTGGCCGGGATGAAGCGCGTCGTTCAGATACATGCATGTCAGCATGGCGAAGACGTAGGCCTGGATGAAGGACATCAGCAGTTCAAGACCGGTCAGGGCGACGGCCATGGCCAGCGGCAGAACGGCGGCCAGAAGCCCGACGCCGCCCGCATCAACCAGATCAGCCACAAAGCCGGAAAACACTTTCAGGGTGATGTGTCCTGCCAGCATCACCGCAAACAGGCGCACCGAATGACTGAGCGGGCGTGACAGGTAGGAGATGATCTCGATGGGGATAATCACCGGTGCGAGGACAACCGGCACGCCAGACGGCATGAACAGCCGCAGGAATTTCAAGCCGTGCCGCCGGAAGCCGTAAATGGTGACCGTGAGGAAAACGAGAATTGCCAGGGCAAAGGTGACAATGATCTGGCTGGTCACCGTAAAGGCGTACGGAAACATGCCGATCAGGTTTGCCACGAGGATGAACATGAACAGCGAGAAGACAAACGGAAAGAACCGCATCCCCAGTTCACCCGCGTTCTGCCGCAGCAGGCCGGCGACGAACTCGTACAGCATCTCCGCCGTGGATTGCAGACGCCCCGGATTGAGCCTGCGTTTGCGTGTGGAAATCATCAGGAACGCACTGGAAACAGCAACGGTCAGAACCATATAGGCGGCCGAGTTGGTGAAGCTGATCTCATGGCCCGCGATCTCGGTCAGGCGGACAAGCGGCTTGATTTCGAATTGTTCGATAGGGCCAGCCATTACAGACCTCGCCCGGTCTGACGATGAGAGCTGGCTGGAACGGCGACAGTCAAATAGGAAAAATTCAGTCCGGTGTGGGACACCATCATCTCCTTCAATCGAGATAACGGGGCCGTCCCCATGCGCAACCATGACACAGGTCGTCCTGTGCATGGCTGTCCTAGCCGCCAACCGGCAGCAATTCAAGTCAACAAATCGTCAGATGCAGATCGAAGGCCGGCTAGTCGACGGAAATCACTTCGCCCGTGCGCCGGTCGACGCTGACGCGAACATCATTGCCGCGCCGGTCTGTCCCCTCCACGATGAAACGGGACCTCGTCCGGTCAATATTATCCACGTTACGCAAACCTTCGGCGCGGGCGATCCGCACTGCTTCACGCTCGCTGATATCCATGCCGCGCCGCATGGGCCGCTCGGCACCCGGTTCGACAAGACGCACACCGCCCGGCCCGATTTCGAGTGATTGCGCGAAAGACGGGGCCGCCGACAGGACTGTCGCCGCCGCAATGGCTGCAATAGCAAAATGTTTAAACATGATAGCCTCCCAAAGAACATTGTTAAAATGCATGCTCACCAAGGGAAACGCCAAGCGAGGGATGTTGTTCCGTTCAAATGCCTGCGGCTTGCTGATCTGCCGGCTTCCTGTCGTAGAACAGTTCTCCCGTTCCCATGGTCAAATCGGCTTTCACCGCGGCGAAGTCGCTGGCCGATGTCCAGTATCGCAGGGTGATGGCCATGGATTCATCCGTGAGATCCGAGGCGAAGACCTGCGGGGCCGGATCCCGCAAAATGCGTTTGTCATTGGCGGTCAGCGCCACCAGGCTCTTGCGCATCCGGTCGATATCCTCGCCATGATCGGCACCGAGTGTAATGTCATTGCGGCGGACACCGTTGCGCGTGTAGTTTTTGACGGGCTGGGTCCAAAGGGTTGAATTGGGCGCGAGGACATAGACGCCGTCCGCAGCCCGCAAGCGGGTGGCAAACAGCCCGATTTCCTCCACCGTGCCGGAAATGCTGCCGACTTCGACATATTCCCCGATACGCAGCGGCCGCAAGGCCAGGAGCATGATGCCGGCCGCGATATTCTGCAGGGTCCCCTGCAGGGCAAGGCCGATGGCCAGGCCGACAGCGCCGATGGCGGCAATGACCGACGCGGTCTGAATGCCGAACTGGCCGAGCACCATGACCGCCACCAGTCCCAGAACCGCATAGCGGGCAATTTTTGAAAAGAAGCGGCGCAGTGTCAGGTCGAAGCCGCCGACCTTCCCCAATCCGGCATAAAGCCAGCGTTCCACCAGTCCGGCAACGATGTAGCCGATCACCAGCAGCAATATGGCGCCAAGGACCGAGAATGAATAGGTGACAACAAGCGCGCTTGCCTGGTGAATACCGGTCTGTATGGCGGTGACAGCGTTTTGGGGATCAAGTTCCATAGGCCAATTCTCCTGATCAGAAACTGTGGAGGGAAACATCAGAGTGCCGGGATGGTTCCTTCGTGAACTATTGCGTCAATCTCAAGGACATTGCATCCGCGATGTCCTTTCGCCCGTCGTTCCGGACATACTTTTGACAACCCATCCGGGCGATATGCCATTTCAGGGCTTGCGCCGAAACCCGCTGTCTGATTCTTTGCCGGACATTGGGGTACGGAGAGGCTTTGATTCTCCGAGTGAGCTCCGTCATAACATTACGTACCTGCACGCCGATACAGACGATCGGCCGGGAATAAGGATTGCACGATGTCAATTAACCTCAAGAAGCCGGAAATTTCCGAGATGAAGCCGAATATCACCGTGTTCGGTGTCGGCGGCGGCGGCGGCAATGCGGTTAACAACATGATCCGTGAAAACCTGCAGGGCACGCAGTTCATTGTGGCCAATACGGATGCCCAGGCACTGGCCATGTCCAAGGCAAGCCGGCTGATCCAGCTCGGCGCCAATGTGACGCAGGGGCTTGGCGCAGGCTCGCATCCGGAAATCGGACGGGCTGCCGCGGAAGAAAGCATCGACGAAATCATGGATCATCTTGCCGGCACGCACATGTGCTTCGTGACGGCAGGCATGGGCGGCGGCACCGGAACCGGCGCAGCGCCGGTCATTGCCCGCGCAGCCCGCTCGGCCGGCATCCTGACGGTTGGCGTCGTGACAAAGCCATTCTCGTTTGAAGGCACGCGCCGGATGCGCATGGCTGAAGAAGGTCTGGAAGAACTGCGCGACAGCGCCGATACGCTGATCGTCATCCCCAACCAGAACCTTTTCCGCGTCGCCAACGCGTCCACGACCTTTGCCGATGCCTTTGCCACGGCCGACCGCGTTCTCTATTCCGGTGTTGCCTGCATCACGGATCTGATGGTCCGCGAAGGCCTGATCAATCTGGATTTTGCCGACGTGCGCTCGGTCATGCGCGACATGGGCCGCGCCATGATGGGAACGGGCGAAGGCACCGGCGAAGGCCGCGCACAGGCGGCCGCCGAAGCTGCAATCGCCAATCCGCTTCTCGACGTGGAATCGATGAAGGGTGCCAAGGGCGTCCTGGTATCGATTTCCGGCGGACGCGACATGACCCTGTTCGAGGTCGATGAAGCCGCAACCCGTATCCGCGAAGAAGTCGACGATCAGGCCAACATCATTCTCGGCGCGACCTTTGACGATGCGCTGGAAGGCGTATTCCGGGTATCGGTGGTTGCAACCGGCATCGATGTTGCCCGCGCTGCCGCACTGTCTGACGCAGGCACACCCGGCTCCGTTCTGTCGATGACAAGACGCCAGGCCTGAATTCCCTTGCATGAACTCCCAAGCGGCGCCGCTTCCGGCGCCGCATGGGTTTAAACATCAGTCTTTTTTCTTGCCTGATTCTATGTCCAGCGCCGCCTGCTCGAGGATCTTGCGAACCCGGTCCGCCTCTTCCGCATCCCAGCCGTGACTGTGCAGGTGGAGCGCGGTGCGCAGCGTGTCCATCGCGTGGGCAATGGCCTCCGGTGCGCGCTGTCCGGCCATGGAACGGGCAACCATGCCCATCCGCGTGCGGACCGCATCCACCAGGTTCTTGTTCTCGGCGAGATAGGCAAGCCCCTCCTCCGTGATGGTATAGAGCTTTTTCGAGCCTTCGCTCGCCGCTGCCGTTACCTGCCCGATTTCCTCGAGGAAAGTCAGGGACGGATAGACAGAACCGGGGCTCGGCGCATAGGCGCCGCCGAACAACTCTTCGATGTCCTTGATCAACTCATAGCCATGGCGCGGCCGCTCAGCGACCAGTGCCAGCAGAACCAGACGCAGGTCGCCCGATGCAAACACCCTGCCGCCGCCGCCCCTGCGGCCGAAACGTCCGCCGCCGCCGGGGCCATCGTGACCGCCGCCGTGGCGGCCAAAGCCGCGTCCCATGCCATATATGACAAAACGCTCATCGCGTTCATGCCGTTCGTGATGACAATTTCCAAACATTGCAAATTCTCCTTTCATGCACAAACGATATATCTTTTGAGTCTATCTGTAAATACAAACTTCAATATGCATCGGGTGTTTGCTCCGTCGGAAGAGCTACGCGTATGATTGTGCTGAGGAAAAAATTGCAGTGCGAACCGGCAAAATGGCCCGGAAACCGCGAAAACAGGCTACGCCGTAAACGGAGGACCGGCGCTGCATGATGCCGCGTATGTGACGAGCCTTGCGCATATCGCGGCCGGGCGATAGCAGTATATGCAGAAATCTCGCTCCTGCGAATGAAGCGCTTAAGCCAACGTAAGGACGCTCAAGTATGCTCACTGTCTATGGCGAAGGTCGTGGGTTCCGTATCGTTTGGCTGCTCGAGGAATTGGGAGTGGCGTATCGGTTGCGCCCGGTCGATCTGCTCACTGTCGGGAATGATCCCGATTTTCTTGCCATCAACCCCGCTGGCTTTATCCCGGCGCTACAGGACGGCGAGACGACCATGGTCGAATCGATCGCGATCCTCGAATACCTGCTCGCCCGCCACGGCCCGAGCCCTCTCGCCGTCGCCCCGGATGATCCGGGTTTCGCCGCGTATCTGCAGTTCCTCCATTTGGGAGAGGCTGGGCTCGCTGGGCCAATGAATGCCGTCTTCGTTGGTCGTGCGCTCGCGCCCGAAGCAGAGCGAAATGCCCGGGTCACGAGCTGGGCACTGGAGACCTTTCATAGTCGGCTGGGATTGGTCATCCGGCGTCTCGCAGATCGCCCGTTTCTCGCCGGCGACCAGTTTACCGCTGCTGACATTTCAGTGAGCTACGCTCTCTTGCTTGGTCTGCGAACCAGCAACTATACCCCGGGTTCAGTCGAGCGTGCCTATCTCGCCCGCACGACGGCACGGCCCGCATACGCCCGAGCGATGGATATCTGCCAAGCGACCAAAGCTTGGGCGGAGCGATCACCGACGTTGTAGAGCCAAGTCGTGAATCCATGGAAGGGATTCGCACGGGCGGCGTACCGCGTGTCGATGACCGGCGGGCCCATGAGGCTGCGGCCCAATCAGCGGCGACGGCGATCAATTTCCCGGGCTTGCTCCCGCGTTATCCCGATATCGTCGAGCAGATGATCGCTGAGCTTGCTGACCCTCGGATCGCCCGCCCGTTCTCCGCGATAACGCAGATAGATGTTCCAGATAGCCATCGCAGCGGTTTTGACGAATGCCGCAAACCCTCCGCCGCTATGCCGTTGTAGTAGACCAGTCGTCTCTGTATGGGACATGATAAATCTCCTATGGATGGTTTGTGAGCAAGCAATCGAGCGTCATGGTCGTGAACCGCTTGAGCGGTGCGATGCTGCCTTCCGTCTTCATGCGGACCAGCGCCCCTTCATAGGCATCGATCAGAAAGGCTGCCGTCTCGTCGGGATCGAGATGCGCGGGCAATTCGCCCTGCGCGCGCGCCTGCCGCAGAACCGTCTGGAAATCGCGTTGCCACGCGGCAAAAGCCTGGTGCAGTTCCTGCCTGAGGACGTCGCTGTGGGCGGCAATCGATTGGGCGAGATTGCCGAGCAGGCAGCCGCCAATCGGATTCTCCCGGGCGAATTCCTGCTCGTAATATTCGAAATAGGCACGCAGGCGTTTAAGCGGCGTCTGGGTTTCATCGCCCAGGATCCGCGTCCGGACGATCTGGTTGCCCTCCGTGTAAAAGCCGAGGACTGCGGAGGCAAATTCCTCCTTGCTGGCAAAGAAATGGTAGAACGAGCCCTTCGGCACACCAGCCGATTTGAGCACGGGGCCGATGCCCGCCCCTTCATAGCCGTGCGAAAGCAGGGCTTTCAGCCCTTCCTCAATCAGTACGGCGCGTGTGTCGATCTTACCCATCCCACTAGAATAGACCAGTCGTCTAGTAAAGTCAAACACCCGGACGATGCGCTAAAAGCAAAAAGGCCTGCCGGACGGCAGGCCTTGTGCACCCCTCGGGAAAAACGGGGCAAAAATTATCGATGCCGGCCCGCAGCCGCCGCCCGAAGGAATCGCCGGTCGACAGGCTCGTTGTGCGTCACCATATCGGGCGAAGCATCTGCCAATCTGCGCAGGTTGCGCTCACTTTCAAATTGCATCACCGACAATGCAATGCCGACGGACGGCTTGCAGCGCCCATGCAGGGATGCCACGAGAATTTCGCGGCAGGAGAAAAAAGTGGCCAGATCACAGTTGGAGAGATAGGCATCCACGGCGGCCCGCGCATTCAGAAATGCCGATTTCCAGACTTCCATGATCTCGCTGTGCAGGACGACTGCAAGCCGCCATCGCTCGAGACGCTCAGCCGGATTGGCGGCACTGTGGTACGAATCCAGACGCAGGCGCAGCGCGTCGCAGAGCGCGGCCAGCGGTCCGATCTCCTGTTGAATGACCGCTTCCGCACCCTGGATCAGTTTTGCGGTTTCCGGATGGGCATCTATAGGTTGGGATTTATCCCAATTGCTCGGCATAGTGGTCGATTCCCTCGAAAATGGAGGCACTTGAGGAGGCATTTTCCTATGCGATGCGAAGTCCTGTCAGGCGTGCAGGACCAGAATTGCACCGCATGTACCGGTTCGATTTACTGGCATTCCGACTGTGGTTGTGCGATCAGCCTCTGCAGGATTGAAAACAGTTCATACTTGTCCAAACTGTCATCGTCCTCCAGCAGAAGAGAACAGATATGCTGTGCCTTCGCCGCAAATTCTTCCAGCGTTTTTGCCGGATACCTCAACATGGCAACGCGCGCACGATGTTCCGCGTCGGTTGCCGCCGCCAGGCGCCGGTCTGACGATGCGTTGTCCTGTTCGGAGTCCGCACGATCGGTGCATGTCCGGACAATCCATTGCAATTCACGTCTGGAATGCCTGTGCCATTCAAGCACAGTTGCAATCGAAGCAACGCGTTCGGTCGGATCAACCCGGACACCATCGATGGTAATGATAGCCAAAGTCACGCCGCATACCCTCTCAATGCAACTCAATGCACCGTTTCGCGTTTCGGTCGGAACACTATGCGGTTGTGCTTGGAAAAATAGGGACAACCCTGTCCCTATTTTGCGCTTTGTATAAATCGCACTACTCTGTAGACGCAACTGCTGTAATTTGAACAGAGTGGCGTGCAACTGTTGGTACGCGTGAGAGCGATGTCGGAACAAACGTCCAAGCATACACATGTGCTGGTCATTGAAGATCAACACCTCATGAGGCTGGCCCTGATCCATGAATTGCAGGCAGCGTTGCCGGCATCCATTGTTCACGGCGCGGCCAATGTCACCATTGCGCTGGACCTGCTGGAGTCGCATCAGTTCGACCTTGTGGTCATTGACCCCGGCATGCCCGGCTATGATCCCAAATCGCAGGACGACCGCTTGGACGTTGTACAAGTCATCCTCGATCTTTCACCGGACGCAATCCATTTTGTCGTCACGGGTTCCGATACGGATGAAGAATGGGAGCATTGTCAGAAACTTGGCGTGGTTGGCTACCTGGCCAAGAACAATATAAGGCCCGGAGCCCTCGTAGACGTTCTGCAGGAGGTTGCAGAACGGGGTTACAGCGTGAGGTTGTCCAATGAAACAACGGCTCCACCGGAATTTTACCATTCCGGCCTCACGCCGCGTGAACAGGAAATACTCGGCTGGATGCGACAAAGACCGTCGGGGATCAGCCGCAAGGAAATATACGAACAGCTTGGGGAACGCTTTGATATAGACGCGGCATCGGCAGAAAAATACTACAAGCGAGCACGCGCAAAGCTTTTAAAAACCGGGCTCCTACCAAAGGGGTTATAATGGGGTTGGCTCTGGACATTAAAAAAACTGAAGAATCGATGGCAAAGGCAGTGTCGGAAGAACCCTTCCCTGCCGCCATCTCCAACGAAGACAAAGGCGCATCGCGCGCCTGGAAATATCTTGCATTCTTTTTCGCGGCGCTGTGGATCGGTTCGCCGCTCTGGTACGGCACGGCATTTGCCAATGACGACCCTGCGGTCATTCAAATGCAGGACACGTCAGGCAAGCCTCTGGGGACCTTTACCCAGGAGCAACTGAGGCAGCAATTTCCCATGCATGATCTGGTCACGGAAACGCCTTGGACCAACGGGGCAAAGGTGCATTTTCGCGGCCCTTCCCTGCAGGAAATGATTGCGAAATACAAAATCGGCGACAAAGCCAATCTCGAAGTTGCTGCATTCGACAATTTCATTGTAAAAGTCACGATGGAAGAAGTTGTTGAATTTGCGCCCATCATCGCAATCGAGAGAGCTTGTACCGATGCCGACAAGCAAAGCGGGGCCTGTACCAAGGATCAGAATTTCAGACCGTTGTCGCTCGATGATGGCGGCCCGTTTTATATTGTCTGGCCACTCTCCAAGCTTCCGAAAGCTTACGTCCCCGCACGCAACACCATATGGGTTTGGTTTGTTACCTCGATCCGTCCGGTTGACTGAACATGAAGCTGGATAAATACCTCGATCCGCTCTTCTACATCATTCTGATCAGCGCAGCTTTGGTGTGTTGCTGGTCATTCATCCGGGCGGACACGTATCGTATCCAGTCAAACGAAATCATGAGCCAGAGCTTCGAGGTCCAGGTCCGGGCTTCGCAGGCGCGCGAAAAGATTGCCAGCATCAAGGGTTACCTGACGCTGGCAACCCGGACAGGTGAAGTCGAGCCGCGCCTGCTGTCGGAGGTCACGCTCATGAACTTCAACCTCAAATCGCTGCAGCAGCTGGACTATGCCGACCGGTTCCTCGATGCACCCGATATTGCGGCCCTGCAAAAGACGATCTCGACGGTGGACACCGTACTGGTTCCGCAGATCAAGGCGGGAAACCAGTTCGACAAGGCGCTGAAAACCATACAGACAATCGAAACGGACATTTTTCGCACTGCCGGTTCGACACTGGCTCACAGCATCACCCTTCAGGGAACCGCGACAATTGCCGCGGATGTCGCCAGAAACAAGCTCCTGGGCGCCGCCGGCGCACTTATCCTGGTGGGATTGCTCATGCATCAGCGCAGCCTTCTGGCGCGGCGCAAGGATCAGCATATCCGCTCTTTCTCCACCCTGTTTGCCCACATGACCCGGACGCGGATTGCCGCCCTGCGCCTTTTTCTCGGCTATGTCGGCAACAACGCCATTCCGTCCTCTGAAATGACCGCGGCGGCCCGCAACACCATTGCCGAGCTTGAAAGCATCAATGAGGGATTGATGATGATCGGGCACTCCAAGACGCAGTTCCGCAAGGTGCCATTGGGCGAATTGCTTGCGGACATCGTGTCGAAGAGCGCGGTCAACCTGCAGCTGGACATCGATCAGGCCGCGCGCAATTCGCTTATTCCGGCGTCGCAGTTCCACCTGATCATCGACGAACTTGTCCGCAATGCGATCAATGCCGTCGCCACCCGCGCCACCCCCGTCATTGCCATCAAGGCCAGTATCCACCGGCGCTTTCTGCAGCGCCCGCGGCTGATACTGGTCGTTGCCGACAACGGCATCGGCATGAGCCCGTCGACGCTTGCCAAGGCCAAGGAGCCGTTCTTTTCAACCAAGGCAGGCGTTCATCTTGGTCTCGGACTGACCAACTGCATGGAACTGGTGAAAACCATGGCCGGCAAGTTCAAAATCACCTCGACGCCCGATGTCGGAACCACCGTGCGCATCAGTTACGCCCTGGACAGTTAGGGTGCTGGCCATTTCCGAACAGAATAATTCGAATTAAACACAAGCGGGCATGGCTTTCTTCATTTGTTTCGGGCTTGAATACCGATGTTTTCAACCGGCCCGGCAAATGAGATGAACATCTACGCTCTATGGATGACCAAATTCGGCGCTCTCTCGCCCTTAAGACAGGTCGCGATCATGGTTGGCATGGCCACCATATCGTCAGATATTTTGGCTGCTCTGGCCTTTTTCGTGATTGGCCTGCAGACGCCCTATCGCGTTGTCGGCGTCACCACCGTCATCGTTGTGCTGGTCAGCCTCCCCCTCGGTGCATTCCTCATCGGCCTGAACTTCAAGCTGAAGCAGCTTGCCGCGCAGCTTGATCTGGAATCCCGCCGTGACGATCTGACCGGGCTTCTCAACCGGGCGGAATTCTATCTGCAGACGCAGCGCTTGTTTCTCGCATCGAGGCCCATGGACAGTGCCGGGGCCCTCCTCTACATCGACGCCGATCATTTCAAGGCAATCAACGACCGGTTTGGCCATGCCACCGGCGACGAGGTCATCCATGAGATCGGCCAGGTGATCAAGGCGAACATCGGCGGACGGGATTTGGCGGCGCGGATCGGCGGCGAGGAATTTACCGTATTTCTGACCGATGCGGATCTTGGCCGAGCCAACTGGATCTCGCATAAAATCCTCATTGCAGCCCGCACCATCGGCCGGGAACTGGAACTCGACAAAACGCCAACCACCGTCAGCATCGGCATTGCCCTGCATGACCCCGGACAATCGCTCGAGGAAACCTTGGCGGTGGCCGACAAATATCTCTATTCAGCCAAGCATCAGGGCCGCAACCGCGTGGTTTACGGCTAGGGCATTTTCGTCCGGTTCAGGTGTTCCCGGTGCAGGTTTTTTGCGCGTGGTTCGTGGTTCGTGGTTCGACAAGCTCACCATGAGGGAGTTGGGTGGGCTGCAATGCTAATCGCAGAGGTTGCAGAATATAACGCCCTGCAATTCTCACTCTCCCTCATGGTGAGCTTGTCGAACCACGCGCCAGAGGTTTTGCAGCCATCAATATACAAACAGACACCCTAACCCCTTCCGCCCGCATAATTTTCCCACTATGGTCCGCGATGAGACCGGTCGAAATGGATCGGTCTTGGGGCGTAGAAACTCCTTCCAAGAGCGGTCGGTGTCGACCGCAAAGGCACCTCCTCAGCCCTATGGCCGGGGAGGCCCCGGCGTATGTCCAGAGCTTCGGCTTAAAGGCCGTGGCGGTCGTCTCTTGGCGATTTTCTAACTCCCCGGTCACCAGAGGCTAAACCTCGGGTGACCGCTTTCCTCGCGAGACAAGGGAGTGAACATGGACAACTACAATTTCTGGCAGGATTTGTTCGATACGTACCAGTCGCTATCCGACTGGCTCAA